>FWPV01000435.1_pt1 | contig 119860 bp, 108 predicted proteins | sample 2228371 | NCBI WGS metagenome assembly FWPV01 (sample SAMEA103939776, study PRJEB20133) | metagenome | reverse complement strand
TCGCACAGAGTTTGCTGCGGGCAGACGCGCCCGCAGACCTCCGGCATGGCGCTGGTCTGGCGGTAGAGGGCCGCCGCGCCCAGGAAATCGCCCTGGCTGATCAGCCACATCGCGCCGGGAATATCGTTGCCCAGCAGGCAATGGGCAGCGCATGGCGCGCCGGGGCACAGCAGGCAACGCGAGGCTTCGGCGATGGCCTGCTCCGCCGTAAAAGGGATGGCCGTTTCGGCAAAGTCTTTGAGCCGGTCGGCGGCGCTGCGCTCGGCGACCGCCTGCGGCGGGAGAGCCATTTTCAGCCGCCGGGCTTCTTTGTCCAGGCGGGGGGCGATGGACTCTTTGTGTTCGATCATAAGTCGCCTTTCTTGCCTCCTAAAACTGATAACGGGACGATATTTTGTGAAAGTTCTAATTTTCACTTACAGCATACAGGATTTTGCCCCCCGCTGGGAAGAGCAACGCGCGTGGGAGTTGGGGCAGTGTATCGAATTCGGCTGAAATGCAAATTGGGCTGTACGCTGCGCATCACCCCCACTGCGCTACGCGCAGATTCCCCCCCCTCTCTCCATTCAATGGAGAGGGGGCAGGGGGTGAGGCCAGGTGGACGGCTCCGCGCTCAGTTTCAACCGAAAAGGATACACTACCGGCGTTGGCTGTGCGTTGCGCGGCGGCAGTTCTTGCGCTAGTCTAGCGATTGTTCAGACGGGCTTACACCTGATGGGAGACACACACATGACCCGCAGGCCCTTCATTTTGCTTGCAGTAGTGCTGCTGGCCCTGGCAGCAATGGCGTGCAACCTCAACCTGCCGGGCAGCGGAGAAGAACCCACCACTGGCGACCAGCGACCGGCGGCGGATGCGCCGGAGGTATCCATCCGGGTGCCGGTGAACGGGATGTCGTTTGCGGAAGGAACCACGGTCGTGATCCAGGTCGTTGGCACCGATTCGGGAACCGGTGTCAGCACTCTGGAACTGCTGATTGACGATCGGCCCTTCGGTAGTATGCCAGCGCCCAACGCTGCCGGCCAGAGCGCCCTGCTGGCCAATTTCAACTGGGTTGCCCAGGGTGTGGGTGCCCATTCGATCACGGCCATCGCCCGCCGCGCCGATGGCACCAGCAGCACCCCGGCGACGATCAGCGTCACGGTCGTTGAGGCCCCGCCAACCGTCCCGCCGCCCCCGACCCAGGAACCCACACCAATCCCGCAGGAAACCACGGAAGTGCCTGCTGTGCAACCAACCGCCACCTCTGCGCCGACGGCAACCCCGACCGGTCCGCGCGGCGTAACCACAATGGGCGTCAATGTGCGTGGCGGGCCAAGCACGTTCTACCCGATCATCGGCAGCCTGCTGGCCGGCCATGAGGCCAATCTCACCGGTCGCAATGCCGACAGCACCTGGTTCCGTCTGCCTTACGGCCTCAGCGAAGGCTGGGTGTACGGCGAACTCATGACGATCAGCGGCGATGTCAACACGCTGCCGGTCATCAATGTGCCGCCGCCTCCGCCCACCGCGGTACCGCAGCCGACCACCGTCCCCGCCACGCCCGTCCCGGCTGGCCCCTCCATCCGCTTCTGGTCAACCTATCCGGGCACGGCGGTGAGCGCCGGTACAGTCATCCGGTTCTACTGGGAAGTCTCCGGCGTCAAGGAGGTCTACTTCCAGAACAACCCGGTCACCGGCAGCAACTCCGGTGGCATTGAGCAGGTGGTCAACGCCACAACAACGTTCACGCTGCGGGTCGTTCTGACCGACAACTCCGTGCGCGAGGAGCGCATCACCGTCGAAGTCAAGTAGCAGGTCGAAGGCCATCAAACAGCCTCCCACCCCACCGTGGGAGGCTGTTTCTCTCTGGGAAAAGGAGCGGAAGCAGCGTCCCTGTTCTCGGCCAGCCTGTACCCGCCGACCCTGGTACCGGCGTCCCACCCCCACAACGCCGCCCCTCCCGCTATGATCACTGCCGGGGAGAGCGCCGGTTTGCTTCAATCCGACCGGCAGGACTACAATGCAGCGGGGAACGATCCACGCCCCAGTGGCAAAGTCAGGGAGACAGGATGTCATGCGTCGTGCGTGGATGCTGATTCTACTCGGCGCAGCGCTGGCGGCCTGCCAGCCCGCCGGGAATCCAGCCCCCCTGGCGACCTGGCAGGCGGGTGGTACCGTTGGCGAACGGCTCGACTGGAATCGATCGCCGGACGCCGTGATCTTCCGCCTGAGTTCCGTCAGCGGCGGCGACCCGGCCAGCAGCCGCAACGCCATCCCCTTTTGCACCCTCTTCGGCGATGGCCACATTGTGTGGGTGAACCCCGGCATCAGCCCGGAAGAAGTGCTGGAAGATCGCCTGGATGAGACGGTCATGCGCGCCTTCCTGGAGGAGGTGGTAACCGCTGGCTTCTACCAGTGGGAACCACAACTGGTCGGTACACCAGCACCGACAGACAGCGGCGCTCTGCGCGAATATATCCTGCTGGAACTGTTCGGTGAACCGCACGTCGTGACCGCCGACTCCAACTGGCCGCCGGATGCGTTTGCCAGCCTGCTGGCTCGCTGTCGGGGACTGAGCACGACACCGGTGCTTTATGTCCCGACCGGGGCCTGGCTGAGCGCCATGCCCGTCCCGGAGGAAGCCCACATGCCGGCGATTTCCTGGTCCGGTTACGCCGTGCGCTTCCCCGGCGTGCGCCTGGCTGACATCCCACCGGAGAAACCGCGCTGGGTCACCGGCGATCTGGCGGCTGCCGTCTGGGGTCTGGCCCGCCATGGCCGCCTGCATATCAACGAAGATGATGCTGTGTACCGCTTGCTGGTGGAGGTGCCGGGCCTCCATCCTGCTGCCCCGGCTGCGCCATGACCCGCCATCTGCTTTCCCTGACACTGCTGGCATCGCTGCTATTGCTGGCGGCCTGCGACCTGCTTCCGTCAGTGTCCGCGCCCGCGTCCGCACCCTCAACACCGGTGCCCACACCGCCGCCCTACCACTGGGATAAACGCGCGGCGATCGTCCTGATCCGCAGCGATCGTTACAGCGTGCCGCTCTCTGACGCCGATGATGCGGCCCGCGTGCCAGCCTGCACGGTCTTTGGCGATGGCCGGGTACGCTGGGTGGAACCGCCAGATGCTGCTGCACAGGCGGAAGGTGCACTAGGTCGCCTGCTGGAAAGCCCGGTTGACCGGGAAGCGCTGGATGCGCTACTGCAACGGGTAATCGACTCCGGCTTCTTCTCACTGGAGCCGGTGTACGGGCCGGACCTGGGACCGGTGCGCGAACTGCAAATCCGCGTGGAAGGGCTGGGGACGCATACCGTGCAGGTAGCGGATATCACGCCCGCCCCGACGGCCTTTGAGGCGTTGTTCGGCGCGTGTCAGGCATTGCGCCAGCCGGACAAAGCGGAAGAGGTCGTCCCAACCGGCGGCTGGCTGTACGTCTTCCCCCTGGATGCGCCGGGCGCTGTGCACCTGCCCTGGCCGTTTGACGCGCCCGATCTGGCCTCCCTGGTGGACCAGCCGCGCTGGTACGCCAATGAGGAACAGGTGGCGGCCATCTGGGCCGCCCAGCGCGACCACGGCGGGCGGATCAGCTTCGGGGATAGTGAGCGGGCCTACCGCGTGATCGTCCGTGCGGAAGGGTTCACGCCGGATACACCGCGCGAACCGCGCGATCCCGACGCGCCATTGCCACCCACAACGCCCTGGTACCCTGATGCGGATGCCCGCGTTTTCACCGTCTGGCTGGTGGGCGGCGTAACCGGCGCGTACCGTACCATCGGCCCGAACGCTATGCCCGCCTGCACGATCTTCGGCGATGGCCGGGTGATCATCAGCGAGCAACCGATCGGCCGGGTACAGGTCGGCAAGCTCAGCCGGATGGCCATGCAGGACTTCCTGGATGGCTGGATCAACAGCGGCTTCTTTGAGGAGAACGTTCCGGCCACGGTGCCCCCATCACCGGATCGTGTCCAGCAGGTGATCACGATTCAGCTCCGCGATCGGGAACTGACGCGCACCTTCCCGACAGCCAGCACCTACCAGCGCAGCATCCGCAACCCCTGCGCCGGGATCGCCGCTTTTGTGCCCTACAAGCCGGAGGCAGGCTATCTTTCAGCGGAACTCATCGGCCCGGCGGATGCCTATGCACGTGACATCGACTACACGCTGGTACCCTGGCCGGAGGAATACCCACCCCTGCGCCGCCTGAGACTCCCCACCGAGCAGGAAGCCGACCCGCTGCTCTTCGCCTGGGAGCACCTGCATGGCCTGCATGGCAACCCGAATGTGCTCTTCACCCAGCACGGCAGCGCCTATGCGGTCTACGTCCACGTGCCGGGGGTGAATATGGGGGTGACTGCCCCGACCGCGACGGTCACCGAAGCCGCTCAGGAATAGCGCACGGCCGGTGCGGGCCTCCTGCCCATAGAATCCAGATCATCGGCGCGCCATCTGCTCTCTTGACGGCAACGGGGGAGGCTGCTACACTGCGGACAATACGCGAACGACTCTGACGGAGCCGAGCAGGTCGCCCGCTTTCCCAGAGAACTGCCGGTTGGTGCGAGGCAGCAAAGCCCGGCCTGCGGATCCACTCCTGAGCACGTCGCCCCGGTAATGCGGGGCCGGATGCGCCCGTTACCGCGCCGGATTGGCCACGTCACTGCGGCGTAGCGCCAATCCCCTGAGGCGGCGGCTGTGAGGTCGCCGCAAACCCAGGTGGCACCACGGGTTCCCCGTCCTGGCTGTACAGGCGGGGGTTTTTTATTTGCAGCGCGGGTAGGTCGCCAGCGATCGGCGCTATTGACGAGGATCACAGACGATGCTGGACTTTCTTTCCCCTGAACGCTTTGACACGCTCGTGTGGGGCGTGATCGTGATCGGTGGTGTGCTGGCGCTGTGGCGGCTGATCCGCGATCTGACCGGCCCACCCCGCTGGCCGGAGGACGACGACCTGCTTCCCCCGGCTGATCAGCAGGATAAGGAACTGTGAACCGTAGCGATCCGTGAGTTTGTTCGCAACGAGTCAGCAACCATGAATGATTGGAGAGCACAGCTATGCTGGACATCGCCCTGATCCGTGAACGCCCGGAATGGGTCAAAGCCCGGATTGAGAAGCTCAACGACCCGGACGCCCTGGCCCGCATTGATCGTGTGCTGGCCCTTGACCGTCAGCGCCGCGCTCTGCTGGGACAGGTCGAAGCGCTCAAGGCCGACCGCAACCGGCTCAACAAAGCCTACGGCCCCTTCCGGGGCAGCAGGCAGATCGACGAAGCGGCCAAGATCGCGACAGCGGCGGAGATCGCTGCGGCGCTGGCAGAGGGCGACACCGCCCGCGCCCTGGCCCTCTTTGCCGCGCCGGTGAGCAGCACGACCCTGACCCGTCCCGCCGATCTAAACGCCGCCTTCGCCCTGTTGCAGGAGGCGCTGGGCAGCCTGGGTAACCGCGCCGCCGACCTGGACGAGCAGGTACGCGCTGTGGAAGCCGAGCTGGATGACCTGATGCTCTGGCTGCCTAACCTGCCCCATGAGTCCGTACCAGTCGGTCTGAGCGACGCGGATAACGTCCCGCATCCGCTGCACGGCGCGATCCCGGAGTTCGACTTTGAGCCGAAGGCTCACTGGGACCTTGGCCCGGCGCTGGGCATCATCGACTTTGAGCGGGGAGTCAAGCTGGCCGGGACGCGCTTTTATGTCCTGGCCGGGGCAGGCGCCCGGCTGCACCGCGCCCTGATCAACTGGATGTTGGACTATCACCACGCCCACGGACGGACGGAACTCTACACGCCGTTCATGGTCAAAGAGGAATGCATGGTCGGCGCGGGGCAGTTCCCCAAGTTCCGGGATGTCGTCTACTTCGACCCGGAGGCCGATCTGTACATGCTGCCAACCGCCGAGGTCAGTGTGACCAACATGTACCGCGATGAAATCCTGGAGGAAGCTGACCTGCCGCTGCGCTTCATCGCCCATTCGCCGTGCTTCCGCAAGGAGAAGATGAGCGCCGGGCGTGATGTGCGCGGCATCAAGCGTGTCCACCAGTTCGAGAAGGTGGAACAGTACAGCTTCACCACGCCGGAGGAAAGCTATGCTGAACTGGAGCGGATCGTGGAGGCGGCGGAGGAACTATGCGGCCTGCTGGGGCTGCCTTACCGCCGTCTGGAGATCTGCACCGGCGATCTGGGCTTCAGTGCCAGCAAGAAGTACGACGTGGAGGTCTGGGCGGCGGGTAGCCAGGAATGGCTGGAAGTCTCCAGCTGCTCCAACACGGAGGCGTTCCAGGCCCGGCGGGCCAACATCAAGTACCGCCCGGCAGGGGGCGGCAAAGCGCAATACGTCCATACCCTCAACGGCTCCGGGCTGGCTCTGCCGCGCATCGTGATCGCCGTACTGGAGAACTACCAGCAGGCCGACGGCTCGGTCGTCATTCCGGAAGTACTGCGCCCGTACATGGGCGGGCAGGAGGTGATCGGGCCGGAGAGATAGGCTTTTGCCCGCCGGTCTAATCATGCACGCGAGCCACCCTGAGGGAGAGGGTGGCTCGCTATTTGAGGGGGAAGAAGCGGGGCAGTTTTAGCGGATAAAACCGTTGATTTCGCCGCCGGGATAGGCCGAAGTATGGACATTCACGTAAGCCCGGCCTTCTTCGATGGCCTGACGCAGGTCTTCCAGCGTCTTGCCACCCATGATCGGGCCGACCAGGTTGGCAGCGGTCGCTGTGCCCACGCCCAGCGGCCCCTGGCTGCGGCCTGGAATGAGCTGGGCCGGCGGCTGCGGCGGGTACAGCCAGACAGCCGGCGGGCCAGCCTGACCGGGCGCCGCCGCCACATGGATATGGGCCATGGTCACGTTCTCGATGTTAGCGATGTTCAGCCGGTAGCTGAGGGAAAGTCCATCCGGGCTGAACTGGAAGATGGCCTCCCCCTGACCGAGGGTCTCAATCCCTGCCGGGCCAGAGAGGTGAGCGCGGTAATTGCGCGGGCCATCCGCTACCGCTGCGCCTACGGCAGCAGCGAGCACCGTAATAGCCAGACCTATCAGGAAAACACGTAAACGCTTGGACATACCAAACTCCCTTTCAGCAAAAGTCTGTTCCAGTAATCCGCCGACGCGATGCCTGCGCTCTGCGGCTACTGATCAGTACGCCTGCTGAAAGAAAATCGGATTTATCCGATCTAGTTTGCTGTCGGCTGACCTGGCTTTCGCCAGATAGGCGATTGAACTATGCTGTATTGCACAGCCATCTGAGTCTCGGTTACGGAGGTCCGGTTTATGACAACCGAACGTCTTCCACGACGACAACCCAGCGTCAAAGACAGGGTTAAGCGGTATGTTCCGCGCCGCCTGTGGAAGGCCCTGCGACGGGGCAAGAATCGCTCCACCGAATTTCTGGCTCGGATCTGTATCGGGGGCATGCTCCGCGTGAATGGCCCGGCAGAGACTCTGTGCCTGCTCTACGACGGGCTGGACTTCACGCCAGAAACGGTGATCGGGGATACCTGCAGGGTATGTTTCTTGCAGCCACCCATACCTCTGGCGCGATGCGCTGGCATGACCCCGACCCACGCGGAATCATGCCTATCCACGGCTACCACGTTGAGAAAGAAATGCAGCGCATTATCCGCCAGAATCGCTTTGAGATCAGGGTGGATTATGACCTTCGTGCGATTATGGCCGGCTGCGCTGCACCGAAGCCTGGCCGTGAGACCACCTTTATCACCCCCGCCGTCATGGACGTCTACTGCCAGCTTTTTGAAATGAAGGTTGTGCATTGCATCGGGGCCTACCAGGATGGGGTGCTGGTAGGTGGGTTGCACGGGGTGGCCCTGGGCGGCTACTTCGCCGGCGAAAGCCAGTTCCACACGGTGCGCAACGCGGGTAAGGTAGCCTTTGTTTATTTGCTGCACATTCTTGAGCAGGGTGGCTTCCTCCTGCACGATACGTGGTGGGGCTCCACTCACCTGGAGCAATTTGGCGGCACCTATATTCCTCGCGAGGAGTTTAAACGTTTGCAGGCCGAGGCCCTGCTCAAACCGGCGACCTTCGCCCCGCTGGAGGCCATGCCGTTCAGCGACTGACGCCGCACCCGGCGGGACTACCCCTGTCAGGCAGGACGCGAGTCGGTATAATGTTCCCCTGATGCCGATTGCCGCCTGTCATCCGACCTGACGCAGGACATCACTACCGTGCCGATCCTGAAACCCGGAACACTGGAATTCATCAGTCACAGCGCAGAACAGACCATCCGCCTGGGGCACCGGCTGGGGGAACTCCTCCGACCCGGTGACATCCTGTGCCTGTACGGGGCGCTGGGGGCGGGCAAGACCGCCTTCGCACGTGGAATCGGGCGCGGCTGGGGCGCCATCCCCGCCGTGACCAGCCCGACCTTTGTCCTGGTGCATGAGCACACCCGCCAGGCCGACGATCTGCGCCTGATCCATGTGGACGCTTACCGGCTGGCTGAGCCAGAAGACGCCCTGAGCTTTGGCCTGGATGAGCTGCTGGTTGACCGCCATCCGGTGCTGATCGAATGGCCGGAACGCGTGGCCGATCTACTCCCGGCGGAACGGCTCAACATCACGTTTAGCTTTCTGGACGCGGAACGCCGCCAGATCTTCTTTGAGGCGCTGGGTAGCACTTACGAAGAATTGCTGGAACTCCTCCGTCGCCGGGCGTTTGGCGCGTAGGGAGCATGGGAAAAGCGAGATAAGGAATCATGTTACTGGCCATCGACACTGCCACCCGGGTGATCAGCCTGGCGCTGCATGACGGCGACCATGTGATGGCGGAAGCCTCCTGGGAGACGGCCAATCATCATACGGTTGAACTGGCCCCCGCTGTGGAAACAATGCTGGGCCGCGCCGGGTTGACACCCGCCCGGCTCAAGGCGGTGGCCGTGGCGCTCGGCCCCGGATCGTTCACCGGCCTGCGGATCGGCCTGGGCCTGGCTAAAGGACTGGCGACCGTCCGCAACATCCCCCTGATCGGTGTGCCGACCCTGGAGATCCTGGCCGCTGCCCAGCCGTGCTTTGATGGCGACCTGATCGCCATCCTGGCCGCCGGACGCGGGCGCATCTGCGCTCAGCGCTTCGCCTGGGTGACCAATGGCTGGGAGCCGCAGGACGAACCGGCCATCATGGACTGGGAAACGCTGCTCAGCCAGCTTGGCGAGAAGCCGGTACTCCTGAGCGGTGAAATCAGTGCCGCCGCGATCCAGAAACTGGTCGCTGCGGCAGCCGGCGGACAGGCCCTGACCCTGGCTCCGGCGGCGGCCCGCTTGCGCCGGGCGGCTTACCTGGCTGACCGGGCCTGGCAGCGGCTATGGCGTAACGACGTCGATGACCCGCTGACACTTGTGCCGATCTACCTGCACCAGCCCGGAGTACCCCATCCGTGAATCACGCGCCCCGCTATGTCCTGCGCAACATGCGCTATGAGGACATCCCGCAGGTCGTAGCCATCGACCGCCAGTCATTCCCCATGCCCTGGTCGGCTGGTGTATACCGCTACGAGATCGGGCAAAACAGCTACAGCACCATGATCGTGGTCTGCCGCTACGAACCATCGCTCGCCGAACGTGAGCCGACCGGTCTGACCCGCCTGCTGGATCGCCTGATGGGCCGCGAACACGCCTCACCGCACCGCCTTGTGGTTGGCTATGGCGGCTTCTGGTTCAACCAGGGGGAAGCGCACATCAGCACCATCGCCTCCCATCCCGCTTACCGCCGCCAGGGGCTGGGCGAGTTGTTGCTGGCCGGGATGGTCCGGCGCAGCCTGGGCATGAATGCGAACCAGATTTCGCTGGAAGTGCGCATCAGCAATGTGCCGGCCATCAGCCTGTACCGCAAGTATGGCTTCGCCCAGGTCGGCGTCAAGCCCCACTACTACCGCGATAACATGGAAGATGCTCTCGATATGCGGATCAATCCGGTCGACGAACGCTACCGGGCATTTTTCGCCGGGCGCTGGGCAGCGCTGACCGCCCGCCTGGCCTTCCTGGATGAGTTCACCGGCCCCCCGGCAGTCGGGCTGGCCGGTCGCCCAACAGGACGGAATCGCGCATAATCGTAGCGGGGTCGGGACCTTCAGATCATCACGCCGGGAGTTACCTGGAGGGTGCGTACGATGGACGCTCAGAGCAGACAGGAGAAACAGGCCCAGCTTGCCGCCATTGCCAGGGAGATCGCCGCGTGCCGCAAGTGCGCCCTGTGCCACAGCCGCAGCCGGACTGTCCCTGGCGCTGGGCCAGCCGACGCCAGGATCATGTTCATCGGGGAAGCGCCCGGCTTCCACGAAGATCAGCAGGGCTTGCCTTTTGTCGGACGCAGCGGGCAGTACCTCAACCAGCTCCTGAGCACGGTTGGCCTGCGCCGCGAAGATGTCTTCATCGCCAACGTGGTCAAGTGCCGCCCGCCGGAGAACCGCGACCCGCTACCGGAAGAGCTGGCCGCCTGCCAGGATTACCTGGATCGCCAGATCGCGGTGATCAACCCGGCGGTGATCATCACGCTGGGGCGCTTTAGCATGGCCCGCTACTTCCCCGGCGCGCGGATCACCCAGATTCACGGCCAGGGCCGCCGCAAAGATGGCCGCCTGATCTTCCCGATGTACCATCCTGCTGCCGCCCTGCGCAACCCGGCGATGCAGCCGGAGATGGAGGCGGACATCAAGCGGGTTGTCGCCCTGATGAATGCAAACCTGGTCGATGACGAGGACGAAGAGGAAGACCAGCCGCCCGTGCAACTGCGGCTGTTCTAGCGCAAAGATCGAACAGGCAAGGCTATCCCATCCACAGGATAGCAGGGGGGAACGTGGGAGTACAGACAGACACTCTGGCGGTGTCGACAGCTGCCGCGGAACTGCCAGCGGCGGTACAGCGGCGCAGCATGGTCGGCTTCATCGCCGACTATGTGCTGTTTGCCATTGCCCTGGCGATCCTTAATCCCGGTGTGCTGCCCCCGGATTTTGTCACCCGGCTTGGCGGCGGCCCGGTTCTGGCCGGATTGGCCGGGCTGATCTTCCGCGCCTCCTGGCTGACGCCACAGATGTTCTTCGCCGCGTGGATCAACCGCGCCTCCCGCAAGAAACGCTACATCATCCTGCCGGCCATCCCGGGACGTACCTTCCTGCTGGTCGCTGCCGGGTTAATGGTTGCCGCCGGGCCAGAACGGCCTGAGTTGTTGATTTTGCTGCTGCTGGGCGGCCTGGCTACGCTCGGGTTCTGCGATGGCATGTCAGCGGTGGCCTGGATGGATGTGCTGGGTAGCAGCCTGAGCATCCCTCAGCGTAGCTGGATGATCAGCCTGTCCCAGGCAGCTGGCGGCATCCTGATCACCCTGACGGTCACGCCCCTCGTGCGCCATGTGCTGGGGCCGACGGGGCCGAACTTCCCCGCTAACTATGCCCTGCTGCTGGCGATCGCCTCTCTGTTGTTGTTACTGGGCATCACCGCTTACGCCCTGGTCACGGAGGGACATTCGCCGCCGCCGGAGGATTCGCCGTCGCTGCGCCAGTATCGGGCCTTCCTGTGGCGTAGCCTGCGGGAAGATCACGGCTTGCGACGCTACCTGTTGACGCGGTTTGCCTTCGACCTGGGCAACGCCGGTCTGCCGTTCTATATCGTCTTCGCCACGGAAGTCCTGGGGCAGGCCAGCGCCGTCGCCCTCAGCGATCAGATTCTGCTGACCACCGTCACCAGCATCGCTGCGGCGTTCCTGATGGGTCAGATCAACTTCCGCTATGGCCCGCGCCGGGTGATGGTGCTGGCGGGTGTGGCGGCTATGAGCGGGCCGCTGCTGGTGCTCAGTTCGCGCGTTCTGGGGCCGAGCGGCCTTCATCTGGCCTGGATCACCGTGGCGGTGATCAACACAGCCTTTGTGCCGGGCTTCCTCAACTGGGTGGTAGAGTATGCGCCGGAGGGCTACCGGCCCATCTACAGCGGTCTGGCCAACACGCTGGGGCTGGTCGCGCTGGGCGCGCCGCTAATCGGCGGGGTAATCGTGCAGGTATTTTCATACGACGCGCTGTTCACGATCGCCGGGGCGCTGGGCATCCTGGCCATTGTGCTGATCCTGCGCCTGCCGGATCCGCGTCAGGCGCGTCAGACGGCCGTCAGGGAAACCGTGTAATGCCGCCGGTGGGGTTACCCTGCCCCGCGCGGTATACTGGCGCGCCGGGCGGCAACAGGCAGGTTCCCCGCCGCGCAGGAGAAGGATGAGCAGGCTATGCAATTCGTCCCGATTATGGTAGCCGGGTTCGTGGGGGCGTTGCTGCTGACGCCGCTGGCGCGGCGGCTCGCCTGGCGCTTCAACGTGCTGGATCAGCCCAGCGGGCGCAAAGTACACACCACCGCCACCCCGCTTCTGGGCGGGCTGGCGATTTACGCCGGGATGATCCTGGCGCTGATCTTCTTCAGCCCGCGCGCCTACCAGGTGGAAACCCTGGCCATCGGCGCGGGGGCCTCCTGGATGGCTCTGATCGGCCTGATCGACGATCGGAACGGTATGGGCTTCCGAACCAAACTGCTGGCCCAGATGCTGGCCGCGCTGGTGGTGATCCTGGCCGGCATCCGGATCACCCTGTTCCGCATGCCGATTGTCGACGGTGCCCTGACGCTGATCTGGATCGTGGCCCTGACCAATGCCCTCAACTTTCTGGACAACATGGATGGTCTGGCCGCTGGCCTGACCGGGATCGCGGCGGCCTTCTTCTTCATCCTGTCGGCAGGTGAAGGGCAGGGGCTGGTTTCCAGCCTGGCGGCGGCCATTACCGGGGCCGCGCTGGGCTTCCTGATCTTCAATTTCAACCCGGCCAGTATCTTCATGGGCGACATGGGCAGCCAGGTGCTGGGCTTTGTGCTCTCCATCCTGGCGATCAAGCTACGTTTCAACACGCCGCCCAGCATCTCCACCTGGGCAGTACCGGTGCTGGTGCTGGGATTGCCGATCTTCGATATCACCCTGGTGGTGTTCACCCGCCTGCGGGAAGGACGCTCGCCAGCCCAGGCGGGCAAGGATCACACGTCACACCGGCTGGTGCAGATGGGCCTTACCACGCGCCGCGCCGTGCTGAGCCTTTATGGTGTGTGTCTTATCCTGGGGATCGATGCAATCCTGGTCAGTCGCTCCACGCCTGACACCGCCCTGCTTCTGGTGGGTGTGACGCTGATCGCAGCCCTGGCGGCGTTCGTCTGGCTGGAATGGTTCCGGATTCAACAACGGAGGGCAGGCAAGCTATGAGCACAACCTACCTGGTGACGGGTGGAGCGGGATTCATCGGATCGCATCTGGTCGAGGCGCTGGTCGCTGCCGGGAAAACCGTGCGGGTGATCGACAACTTCGCCACCGGCCGCCCGGAGAATCTGGCCCCCTTCCGGGAGCGCATCACGTTCTACGAGGTGGACATCACCGACCGGCGGGCGCTGGACGAGCCGTTCCAGGGCGTGGATTACGTGCTGCACCAGGCGGCGATCCCCTCTGTGCCGCGCAGCGTTGACGATCCGCTCGGCACGCACGACGCCAACGTCACCGGGACGCTCAACGTGCTGGACGCGGCCCGCCACGCCGGAGTCCGCCGCGTGGTTTACGCTGCTTCCTCTTCCGCCTATGGCGAGATCGCCGGCGAGTACAAGCGCGAGGATATGACTCCCCAGCCGCTTTCGCCTTATGCTGCCGCCAAGCTGGCCGGGGAGTACTACTGCCAGGTCTTCACCCATGTCTACGGGCTGGAGACCGTTGCCCTGCGCTACTTCAATGTTTTCGGCCCGCGCCAGGATCCGACCAGCCAGTACGCGGCGGTCATTCCGCTGTTCATCACGGCCATGCTCCAGGGCCGCCAGCCGACCATTTTCGGCGATGGCCTGCAAAGCCGCGATTTCACCTATGTGGCCAATGTCGTGCACGGTAACCTGCTGGCCTGCACCGCCCCCGCCGCTGCCGGGCAGGTGATCAATCTGGCCTGCGGGGAGAGCATTTCCCTGCGCGAACTGGTCGACGCGATCAACGCTATCCTGGGCACGCAGATCCGCCCGGTGCATGCCGCCCCCCGCCCCGGCGACATCAAACACTCGCGGGCGGACATCTCCCGCGCCAGCCAGTTGCTGGGCTACACACCTCAGGTCTCGTTCCAGGAAGGGCTGGCCCGCACCGTGGAATTCTTCGGTCTCACGCTGACCTTTTCCAGCGGCTCGCTGTACCTCTACAGTCTGGATCGCTGCTTCGCGCTGGCAGCGGCGCATGGCTTCGACGGAATCGAAGTCCTGATCGACGACCGCTACGACACGCGCCAGCCGGAAAACCTGCGGCGGCTGATCGACACCTACGCCCTGCCCGTCTGCAGCCTGCACGCGCCATTCGTCGGGCATATCCTGCCCGGCTGGCCGGGGGAACCGGTCGACTCCATCCGGCAGACGGTGCGCCTGGCGGAGTCGATTGGCGCGGCACATGTGGTGATTCACCTGCCGGATCGGGTCGGGTACATCATGGTGGTGGGCGGCGGGCGACGGGTTCTATTGCCCTGGCTTCCGGCCAGTCGTCCGATCCGGGACTGGATCGCCAGCGGCGGGCTGGCCCGCTTCCAGGCGGAGACAGAGGTCCGCATCTGCGTGGAAAACCTGCCGATCAAGAGTCTGGCCCTCCAGCGTCTGCTGCCCGGCCTGGATCAACGCCGCCTGACCTGGTGGAATACGCTGGAAGCGTGGCCGCAGGTGCATCCCTACCTGACGCTGGATACTACCCACTGGGCCACGCACGGCATCGCCCCGCTGGAAGCCTACCGCGCCGCCAACGGACGCGTCCGCCACATCCACCTGAGCAACTACCGCGCCGGAATGCAGCACCTGCCGCCTCAGCAAGGCGACCTGGATCTGCACAGTTTTCTGGCCCACCTGGCCGGGACACGGTTCGACGGCCAGATCGTGCTGGAACTGAATCCGCAGACGCTGGAAGCCGCCGACCCCGCCCGCGTTGAGACCCTGCTGGCGGAGGCAGCGGCTTTCTGCCGCATGGCGCTGGCTGACACCCCCTGAGCAGCCAGCGAGCTTCAGACTCCCCGGCTACCCCCCAGCAGACGGTCGCGCAGGGCGGTCAGGGCGCGGGCTACCTCCCGGCGGAAGGCACCCTCGTCCAGCGCAGCCAGGGCCGCCGCCAGCGCCTCCCCTTCCAGCCGGAAGATCGGCTGCTCTTCCCGATCGCGGGCGGCCTGCTGGGCGGGCGTCAGGGCAGCGGGATCGTGATCGCGCACCACAGCGGTGGCCAGCGCCGCCTGTTCCGGCGTGGGCGTGGCCGCCAGATGCACCCGCACCACCCCCCCGCTGAAGCTCACCCCCAGACAATCCGTCCCCAGAACAGCCCGCAACTGGGCATCCAGCAACTCCGGATTGATCGCCTTCCGCTCAATGATGATCTCCGCCATGGTCTTCACCCCCTAAAGCTCGATCGCCGCCAGCACGACCGCGTTATACGACCCGTATGAGACCAGCGAAACGCTGCTGCCACTGGTCACGCACCACTGCGGGCGGAAGGTATGCGATCCCGCCTCCAGGCCGGTGACCAGCACGGCGAAGGCAATCGGTGTTGCGGCGGCCACATCATTGCCCAGGTTGCACGCCTGCAGCAGGCCCAGCGGCATGCCAGTGTAGCGTGTCCCATCCACACTGAGGTCAAAGCGAACGCGGTAGCTGGCGTTGCTGGCGTAGGCGTTAGCGGCAAAGGTGACCAGCACCGGCCCACCATGAGTCTGTAACGTGATGCTCAGGTTGGCGCTGTCAATATCCACGAAGGTGGTGCTGGTTGTGGTATAGCTGGCTCCGTTGTTGTGAATCAGGCGGGCCTTGTTGGGATCAAGCAGGTAATGCAGGTTGCCGCGTAGCGCGGCCATGTCCTCCTCGGTGACCAGATCGCCCGTGACCAGGGCATTCATCGCCGTCCATTCCGGCATGGGAGTCTCCTTTCGCCCAGCAACGATGCTCTCCCCCCAGTGTGGCGTCATCCGGCGCGGCGCGGGGCGACAGATGTGGCCGATCCTGGGCCGATCTGTGGCTGGATTGTTGCTGGCAGGGGAACATCAATCAATGAGGCACAGATAGGCGCCACGAAGACCCGTGCGCCTGTCCGTGCCTCATCGTGGCGCGGGGTGATGCTTACTTGCGGCGGGTGCGCGTCCGCAGGGCGAAGCCCGCCAGAGCGTACATGGCCACCGCCAGAATCAATGTGGCAAGCAGGCCCTTCAGCAGCACATCGCCTTCCCAGCCGGTGAGCATCAGGCTGCGCATGGCTTCCAGAACGTAGGTGATCGGGTTCAGTTCAGCAGCAGTGCGCAGCCAGCCGCTCAGCAGGGCCAGCGGGACAAAGCTGGCCGTCAGAAAGGTCAGCGGGAAGAAGATAAAGCCTGCGCCCTGCGTGGCGGCAGCGCTGCCGGAGCCAAGCGCCGCGGAGACGGTAAAACCGGCAAAACCCGTCCCCAGCAGCACGGCCAGACCGACCACCGCCAGCAAACCCGGCAGGCCGGTAGCCGGCTGGAGGCCCAGCAGCAGCCCGACGCTGATCACGATGCTCGCCTGCAGGCCGAGGATCACAGCTCCGGCCAGGATCGGCCCCAGCACCAGCGCCGCGCGGCTGACCGGCGTCAACAGCAGCTTGTCAAAATAGCCACTGGACAGATCACGGACCAGGTTCTGGGCGGCAATACCCGCCCCCGCCAGCGACGAGCTGATGATCGAGAGGGGGAGGATAAACCCCAGGTAGCTCTTGCCCGCCAGGCCCGGCAGGAAGCTGGCCGCGCCACCCAGCGTAGACTGGTAGATCACCAGAAAAAAGACACTGATCGCCACCGGCGGCAGGATCGCCTCCGGCGTACGGAAAATCGTCACCAGGTTACGCCATGCCAGCAGCGCGATCTGGCGCAGCAGCGGCAGGCGCGGAGCGGCTGGCAGGGGCGCCAGTTCCGTGCGCGTGCGGGTCATCATGTTCACAGCCATGGTTCGTTCTCCAGCAGTCACATCAGGAATTTGAGGGTTGTTCATCAGGTCAGTGCGCGGCTCAGGCAGCTTTGTCTTCCGTCTGGAAGCGCTGTCCGGTCACCGCCAGGAAGACGTCATCGAGTGTCGGCTGAGTCAGGGTCAGGGATTGTGGCTCCAGATGGGCCTGCTCCAGCCGCCGCACCACCGCCGGGACGGCTTCCGCCGCGCGGTTGAGGTACAGGCGCAGCACGCGCCGGTCGACCTGGATCTGGTCGGCCATGTCCGCCAGAGCCGCGCGGGCCTGTTCAACCGCGACTTCACTGGCAAAGGTGACGTTGATCGCGTCCGAGCTGAGCCGGGCTTTAAGTTCCGCCGGTGAACCGGCAGCGGCGATCCGCCCGCGATCAATGATGGCGATCTGGTCGGCCAGCTCGTCGGCCTCCTCCAGATACTGGGTGGTCAGGAAGATGGTCATGCCCAGTTCGCGGTTCAGGCGGCGTACCTCCTCCCACACATCGCGGCGGCTGGCCGGGTCAAGGCCGGTTGTCGGCTCATCCAGGAAGAGGATCTCCGGCTGGTGGACAAGCGCCAGCGCCAGGTCCAGACGGCGGCGCATCCCGCCGCTGTACTTGCCAACGCGCTTTTCTACCGCGTCGGTCAAACGGACGACTTCCAGCAGGTGCCGGGCACGATCCGCCGCCTGCTGGCGGCTCATGCCAAACAGCTGGCCCTGCATGATCAGCAGTTCGGTAGCCTTCATCAGCGGGTCCAGGCCGATCTCCTGCAGGGCGACGCCGGCGATCTGGCGCACCTGCCCGGCCTGGCTGACCACATCGTAACCACCGACACGCACCTCGCCGGAAGTAGGGAGGGCCAGGGTGGTCATGATCTTGACGGTTGTGCTCTTGCCGGCGCCGTTCGGTCCCAGGAAGCCGAAGACTTGCCCGGCCTCCACGCGGAATGAGACGCCATCGACAGCGGAAAAATCACCATAGCGTTTGACCAGGTCAGTCACTTCAATTTCGCGGTTGGACATGGGTTCCCCCCTCCAGATGGGCAGCCGCTGCGCCGCCAACACCTGACAGATTATAGACAATTTATCGACAAAAACTATACACACTATGTCTGAGAAAACACTGAAGCAAAGATGAGAATCAGATGAGAAAACGAAAGGTTGCTTGACAGGCCCTTCGAACAGGCGTACGCTATAGATGCAGTTTACCCGGTTAACCGGGTAAATCGGATTAACCGGAATGTACGCAAGTCGGATACGCCACGGAGCGGCGCACCATGCCCCAGACCACCGAATTCCTGCACACCGCTGAGGTCACTACCGTCAGCGTCAGCCTGGAGCCAGCCTTTAATGCCATCACCAGTCTGCGCCTGCTGACCTGGACGTGTTGTGAGCAGATGTCGGAGCAGGACCTGATCGGCCTGGATGCGTGGGTAACCCGCGTGGCCGCCGCCATGACGCCGGAGCAGATCGCCCTGCACCGGCTGGTCTTCATCGGCCTCTACTACATCGTCGACCCTGATCGTAGCTGGCCCAGCTTCCCGGCCTATGTCAGTCATCTGGCCAGTCTGCCGGGCGAAGCCCTGCGCGACCAGCTTTTTGACCGGTACTTTACCATCGCCTGCCGCAAAGGCGGCCTCACACCGGACAGGCTACCGGACCCGGCGGCCCTGCTGGCTGACCCTGAGGCTTACCTGGCTTTCCTGCAGCAGGGCTTTCCCGGCGCTGTTATCATCCCTGAGCTTGAGCTACAGGCCCACGCCCTGCTCAACGATCCGCCGCGCCTGCGCAAGACCATCGTCGACTACCTGCGCCAGATGTGGCATGACTATCTGGCCGCTGAGTGGACTCGCGTCCGCCCGATGCTGCAGGAATCGGTAGAGGCCTTCCGCCGGATCGATTTCAGCGCGATGAGCAAGACCGCCGCCGCCGAGTTTGTGGTCGGTATGCCACTGGAAGACAAGTTGCGCCGCTACATCGAGGAGCACGCCCGCGTCGTCTTCATCCCGTCGCCGCACATCGGCCCGCATCAGGGCATCTTTAGCGACAGAACGACACTCTGGCTGGCCTTCGGCGCGCGCCTGCCCGCCGGGATGCACTCCAGTTCGTCCGCGCTCAGCCGCGCCGAACTGCTTGTCCGCCTGGGGGCGCTGGCTGACGAAACCCGCCTGCGCATCCTGGGCCTGATCGCAGAGGAAGGCGAGCTGTGCGCTCAGGATGTGATCACCCGCCTGGAGCTGAGCCAATCCGCCGCTTCCCGCCACCTGACCCAGCTCAGCGCCACCGGCTACCTGATCGAACGACGCCAGGAGAATGCCAAGTGTTACCGCCTCAATCCGGCGCGGATTGACGATACCCTGGCCGCCCTGCGTCAGTTCTTGAAGCTGTAATCTCCGCTTCGGCCGGGGTCAAGAGGGGACCCGGCCGGCCTGCACCATCATCCTGGGGCATCACCTGCCCCGCCGCCTGTCGCTCCGTTGGTTTGCCCGCCAGTTCCGGGACGGGAATTACTGTAAGAGGGGAAACGCCATGTTGCAGCTGCCACCGGAAGATTATTATCGGCTGTATCGCCAACGGCTTGAGGAGCAAAGACACAAGCACGATCTGCTCCGCCAGGCTGCCGCTCAGCCGCTTTACGCGGCGCTCCTGGCTCTGCTGGGCCATGCCCTGATCGCGTTTGGCCTGTGGCTCCAGGATCGGAGCAACCGCCAGGCCGATCACAACGTACATATCTCCGGTATGGTCAGTGAGATGAGCTGGCAGAGCACGCCCTGAGGAGAGCGTAGCCCGAAATCTGGGAGGGGAATGCCTGAAAGCGGGAACCGCCCGGCGTTAAGAGGGGACGCCATCGACCCGCCATCCTTTACCGGTTCGTACTTTCTTACCTGTTTTACAGGAATTGCGGCAACAAAAGCAAGAGGGGAAACAATCATGATGAACCTGTCGCCGGAAGATCATGCTCGCCTTGTTCGTGACCGGCTGCTGGAGGAAAAGCGCAGACACGATCTGCTCCGCCAGGCTGGCACCCGGCCTTTCTATGCACCGCTGCTGGCCCTGCTGGGCCGCACGCTGGCCGCCATCGGCCTCTGGCTCCAGGCCCACAGTGCCGCCCGCCAGCCTGAACCACACCTGCCCATCGAGCCAGCCACTGGCGATACTCGCTGGCAGGGTGCGCGCTGAAAAGGCCGCGCACCAGTTCATACGGAAATGCCCCGGATCCTGACCGGCGCGGGGTGCGCCCCGGCGTAAGAGGGGACGCCGACGGCCCGCCCGCCCAGTGAGGATCACCCGTCAGGACGGCTGCTGGTTGTGAGGGGACGCCAGCAGCCGTCCTCCTTTTTCCTCTCCAATCGTTGCCGCCAGGCGTTAGTTACATTTGTCACAGACACGTCTGCACTCCGACAATGTTGAGCGATTTAGTACGTGAACTAGAATACGTAGCAGGCTACCATGACCCGTGGAGGCCGGGGGGCATCTAGCCGCTTCGCATATCATCCTGCTTCTGCCATCTCCCGGCATCCGGAGAAGATCTTCTTTTATTGCAGGGCAGCCCGGCACAGATTGCCCCGTCGTTTTTTGGGGTAATCGGGTTGAGTGGCTGTCTCTTGCACAGCGGCATTCCGGAGGCGAACAAGATATGGACTCTCTTTTGCTTGCGCGGCTACAATTTGCCATCACGACGGTTTACCACTTCTTTTTTGTCCCCCTGACCCTGGGGCTTTCCATCCTTGTGGCCATCATGCAGACGGCCTACTGGCGCACCGGTAACGAGACCTACAGCAAAATGGCCCGGTTCTGGGGCAAGCTGTTCGTCATCAACTTCGCCATGGGCGTGGTGACCGGCATTGTCCAGGAATTCCAGTTCGGGATGAACTGGTCGGAGTATGCCCGCTTCATGGGCGATATCTTCGGTGCGCCGCTGGCGGTGGAGGCGTTGCTGGCCTTCTTCCTGGAGTCGATCTTCATCGGTGTGTGGGTTTTCGGCGCAGATAAGCTGCCGCTGTGGGCGCACACGGCGTCGATCTGGCTGGTAGCGATCGGCTCCAATATCTCCGCGCTGTGGATCCTGGTCGCCAACTCGTTTATGCAGCAGCCGGTCGGCTATGCTATTGAGGGTGGCCGGGCGGTGATGACCGACTTCTTCGCTCTGCTGGCCAACCCCAATGTGTGGGTGCAGTACCCGCATGTGTTCTCCAGCGGGGTCACGACCGCCGCTTTCTTCGTGCTGGGCATCAGCGCCTGGCACCTGCTACGCAGGACGGAGAATTACCAGGAGGTCTTCCGGACCTCCTTCCGCTGGGCGACGGTATATGGCCTGATCGGCGTGGTCGCAGTCATGTTCATCGGCCACAGCCAGATGCAGCACATGGTACGCACCCAGCCGATGAAGGTAGCCGCCGCCGAAGGGCTGTTCCAGAGCGAAAACCCGGCCAGCCTGTCGCTGTTCACCCTCGGTAGCCTCGACGAGCGCGAGGAGATCTTTGCGATCCGCATCCCCTACCTGTTGAGTATCCTCTCCTACAACCGCCTGGATGGGGAGGTGAAGGGCTTCCTGGACCTGCAAAAGGAGTATGAGGAAACCTACGGCGCGGACGTCAGCTATATCCCCCCGGTGGCCATCAACTACTGGAGTTTCCGGGCGATGGTTGGCGCGGGGATGTTGATGCTGCTTCTGGGCCTCTATGCCTTCTATCTGATCCGGTCAGGGAAGCTGGACGGAGCCGGGCGCTTCCTCCGCTGGGCGCCGCTGGCCATCCTGCTGCCTTACATTGCCAACACCGCTGGCTGGATCCTGACGGAAGTGGGCCGCCAGCCGTGGATCGTCTTTGGTCTGCAGCGGGTGGAGCAGGCCGTCTCGCCGAATGTCACGACCGGGATGCTGCTCTTCTCCCTGATCGCCTTCACCGTGATCTATGGCGCCCTGATGGCGATCGATATCTTCCTGCTGCGTTACTTTGCCATGAAGCCTGATCGGGTGTTCTTTAAGGCTGACGAAGCGGACCCGGCCCTCGAAGCCGTGGAGATGACCTTCTAGGAGGCAGCGCGATGATCGAGCTTAATGCCCTGTGGTTCCTGCTGATTGCGGTGTTGTTTATCGGCTTCTTCATCCTGGAAGGTTTTGACTACGGTGTGGGGATGCTCCTGCCCTTCCTGGGCAAGACCGACCGCGAGCGTCGCCAGATCATCAACACCATCGGCCCGGTGTGGGATGGCAACGAGGTGTGGATGATCACCGCCGGCGGGGCGATGTTCGCTGCCTTCCCCCACTGGTACGCCACGCTGTTCAGCGGTTTTTACCTGGCCCTGGTGCTGATGCTCCTGGCTCTGATCCTGCGCGGTGTGGCCTTTGAGTTCCGCAGTAAGCAACCGGGCAAGCGCTGGCGGCAGTGGTGGGATCGCGCCATCTTTCTGGGCAGCTTCCTGCCAGCCCTGCTATGGGGGGTGGCTCTGGCCAACATCGTGCGCGGCGTCCCGATTGACGAGAACATGATCTACACCGGCAACCTGCTAACCCTGCTCAACCCGCTGGGTCTGCTGGGCGGGGTGGTGGCGGTGGTTGCCTTTATCGTGCACGGCGCGATCTTCCTGGCCCTCAAGACTGACGGCCCCGTCCGCGAGCGGGCGGAAGCCATGACCAAGAAGGCCGGCCCCGTCCTGACCGTTCTGATCGCCCTGCTGATCATCCTCGGCTACTTCGAGACGGACGTGCTGACGACTCAGGGCGTGGTGCCGCCCATAACCGCGATTGGCTCCGGCGCGGCGCTACTGGCGACCGGCTGGCTGGTCAACGATAAGCGCTTTGGCTGGGGTTTCTTCACCATGTGCCTGCACATCGCGCTGACGGTCATCACCGTTTTCCGCGGGTTGTTCCCGCGGGTGATGGTCTCCAGCCTCAACCCGGACTGGAGTCTGACCATCTATAATGCCTCCTCCAGCGAGTACACATTGCAGGTGATGACCGTCGTGGCCCTGATCCTGGTGCCGATCGTGCTCATCTACCAGGGCTGGACGTACTGGGTCTTCCGCAAGCGGATCACCACGCAGAGTAAGCTGGAATACTGAGCCGCCAGCTGGCTAACAAACTATCTCGAATCTTCCGATGGGATGCGGCGTAGATAAGCTCTGCGCCGCATCTCACCTTTTTCCTGCTTGCCACAGACGCAAATATGAAAACCCCATTAAAAAGGGGTGCACTCCGCGCTCCTGAGGGTATGATAAGAGTAAGGAGGGTGCCGCATGTGCATACGCGTGGAGTGGAGTAACGAAGCGCAAACGGCGATCCGCATTGTCTACGAGAAGGGTTGGAACTGGCGCGATCATCAACTGGCCCTGGATGCGGTGAACGCGCTGCTGGATACCGTTGCGCACCCGGTCGATCTACTGTTTGAGCTGGAGCACAGTATGCCGCAGGCCGAAGATACGGCCTGGTCCGTCGCCCAATCCGGGCCGCTGCATCCCAACTGGAGCGGGCGCCTGGTTGTCGTCAGCGCCGATGAGGCGATGGCTCGCGCCATCCTGGAGGCAACCCCCGCCCTGGCCGATCCGCAGGCGGCAGCCGAACCGGGCTGATAGATGCCCACCACAATCACATCCTGAACGAACGACCGGGGCAGCCAACCAGCTGCCCCGGCCTGTTGAGAAGCCCCCATCTCGCTGCTCAGCCGGTCGGGATCAGGGTCTGCAGCCAGCCGCCAGCGTCTGGCACACCCTCCACCACCCAGCCGGTACGCCCATCCAGCGTGCGGATGTACCACCAGGTGTAGCCAGTCCCGGCAGCCGGGCCGCTCATCAGCGTAACCGGTGTGCCGTTGGGCAGCTCAAATTGCACCGGGAAGTTCGTGCCGGGGCCGCTGCGCACCCGCAACCGGTCGCCCTCGGTGGTATGCACCACCGCCGCGCCCCCAACAGTCAGGACTGGCGTTGCCAGCGGGGAAGGCCCCGGAGGGATCGGTGTCACCAGCAGACCGGGCGAAAGCGGCGGAAGCACCGCCGGGAAGGGCGGCAGAGTCAGGTCGGCCACCAGCGGCGTGACCCACAGAATCTGCCAGAATGATCCCGGATCGGCTGTCCACAGTTTGGAGGTGGCCGGCATGCCGCCGGTACTTTGCTGAATCAGGATCGGCCCGCCGACCGGCCCGCCCACCGGATCCAGATATACGTAACCGTCGGGCGTACCCCAGACATCATTGACGCCCGCCGGGATGCTGAGTGGGGCGCTGGCCCCTCCGCGATCCAGCGCCCACCAGCTGGAGGGGCCGGGCGGAGCGAAGGCACGGATAGCGATCCGCCGCCCGCCGTCAATGTACCGCACCTGCTCGATAATCGCCCCGCTCTGGTGGAAGATCGGCTGCCACCCTGTTCCCCTGCCACTGTCGAACATCACCACATTAAACGGGTACCCCGGCGATTCTCCCAGGTAGCCCCTGGGAAAGTCATCACGCACCTCGATCCAGATCATCTCCTGGCCAAGTGTGTCCAGGCTGATCTTGCCGTATGGCCCGTAGAGGCTGACCGTCCCACTTTCCGGCAACCAGACCAGGCTGTCATACTCCGGGAACCCCTCCGTACCCCAGGCCACCGGCGCGAAAGCGACCATCCCCGGCGTGAAGGCCGTGATCGTCGGGCGTGTTCCGGCCCAGTCTTCCCCCAGTGCCGTCACCGCCGGTGAGGTGGAAGCCAGGCGGTAACGCACCATCCCGCTCGCCGAGTCCATCACGATCACTTCCCAGTCGGGGCGGGAATCAGCCAGGTAGGGATAGTGGTACATCAGGCCAAAGGCCAGCTGTGTACCATCCGGGCTAAAGGACTGGCGGCCAACATGGCAGGCCTCGATCCGCCCGCCAGCGACAGTATAGGATGCCCGAAATACAGCATGAACCAGGTCATAAACGTAGATGGTCGTAACTTCCGCCGGGCTGGTCACACAGGCCGCCAGCAATGCTCCATCCGGCGACAGAGCCACCTCATACGGAAAGTCAACCACGCCGGGCGGCAGCGGCAGGGTCAACGACGTGCCGGGTGTGCCATCCGGATAGAGGTGCACCAGGCGGCCCGTCTCCTGCTGATAGAGCCAGATCGACCATGAGGTGATAGCGGTGCTCCGCTGCCCGGTCAGGGGAGCGAGCAGCGTCCCCACCACCAGCAGCGCCAGTCCCACCCGCCAGCTGAATCCGCGCATTGCCGCCCTCCTTCCCCGTCGGCTTACAGCAGCCATCCTGCCGCCCATTATACAGGCGACCGGGAATGCGGGTGAAAGCCGCCGGGAATACCAGCGATTCACAGAAGAAAGGCAGCATCCTCGCCCACTCGCTACCCTCCATTTCCCCCTTCCTTCCCTTCCCGAATATCGCGCCGCCCGGCATCGTGCTAGGATCAGGATGACTCGACAGATCTCAAAAGGAGCAGTACAGGGAGGTTCCCTATGCTCAAGCGATTCCCCGGTCTTAGGAACGCCGGGCGCTGGCTGCTGGCAGCGGTCCTGATCATGGCGGCGACGCTGCCGGGCGTCGTCCAGGCTCAGGGATCGATTGGCTATGGCAGCGGCGTCACCGGCAGCCTGACCAGCGCCAACCCATTTGCCATCTATCGCTTCACCGGCAATGCTGGCGACCAGATCACCGCCCAGGTGGTCGGCTTGACACGCGGCCTGGCCCCCAGCCTGAGCCTGCTCGGCCCCGACCAGCGCCAGGTCGCCATCAGCGACGACAGCCCCTTCAGCCCGGCAACAGGCAATGCCGCCCTGATCATCCACCGGCTGGCTGTGACCGGGGCGTATTCGCTGCTGGTCACCAGCAAGGAAGGGATGCTGGGCGACTTCGCGCTGGCGCTGGATGGCCAGCCAGCCGCCACGCTTCGCCGTCTCGCGGTGGGCGCTCCCACCACGCTCGACCTGCCGCCCGGCTCGCCGCCAGTCGATCTGGTCTTCCCCGGCAGCGCAACCATGGCTCTGACGCTCAGCCTGCAGACGAGCAGCCCCGGCTTCGCCTTCCTGGTGCAGCTCTTCGGGCCAACCGGGCGGCTGATTGCCGGTCTGGATGGCGACACGCTCACCGGGGTTCAGCTGGCGCTGCCGCCCGGCGGCGGCAACTACAGCGCGATCGTCCGTCCGCTTCTGGAAGAGATCGGGGGGACGATCACCGTGCTGGTGACAGCGGGCGCGGGCGGCACCTTCCTGCCTACCGCCACCCCCTTCCTGCCTCCCACTCCCTTCCCCACGCCGACCCCCTTGCTGCCGCCGACGCCGTTCGTTTGCCGGGCGACCCCCAGCGCCAATGTGAACGTCAACGTACGAACCGGCCCGGCAACCAATTACCCGGCCATTGGCTCGCTCTTCGTCGGCACTTACCTGGATGTCATCGGGCGTAACGCGGAAGGCACCTGGTGGGTGGTCAACCTTGGCGGGCGGCAGGGCTGGGTCTCCGGCAGTGTGGTGCGCACGGAAGGCCCGTGTGGCGGCCTGGCCGTGATCGTGCCGCCGCCCAGTCCCACCCCCGCCCCGACTTCGACCGCTGAAGTGCCCCAGATCAGCTTCACTGTCAACGGCACAACCAGCGTGACCATCGCCCCCGGCCAGTGCGTGACCATCGCCTGGAACGTGGCTAACGTGCAGGCTGTCTTCTATGAAGGCACAGGCGTGGTTGGCCAGGGATCGCGCCAGGAGTGCCCATCCGCCAGCCGAACGTACACCCTGCGCGTGATCCTGCGCGACAACTCGGAACAGGTACGGACGGTGGCGGTCAATGTTGGCAGCGGCGGGGTGCTTGACTTCAGTGCGCCGCCGACTTATGGCAGCATCAGTTTGAGCGGCGGCTTCATCCCGGATCCGCGCACGGTCGGAATCACCAGCGGCGGCCCGATCAACGTGGCCTATCTGGGCAGCGCCTGCCAGGGATTTGCCCGCTCCAACCCGGATTTTTCCGTGCAATACAGCAACCCTGCTGGCCTGTTGCGCTTCTACTTCCTGGGCGGCGGTGATACAACCCTGGTGATCAACGCTCCCAACGGTGCGTGGTACTGCGATGACGACGGGGCAGGTTACCCCAACCCGCAGATCATCTTCGGCAGCCCGGCTGCCGGGCGCTATGACATCTGGGTAGCCAGCTGGAGCGCTAACCAGTTCATCGCCGGTACCCTTTACATCAGCGAGATCAGCCCGTAAGCGCCCTGGCGGCCAGGATGCCGCCTCCGGTGTTGAGTGTTTTCTCCGGCGTTGGCAGGGAAGCCAACGCCGGTTTTTTGTCTGCCCCTGGCTGCCCCGACCGTTATTCCGCGGTATTTTCTCCTGCCGGTGTTCGGTGCTATAGTGATAGCGTGAGGATCGCCTGGAAAGCAGGGAGTGGAACAGGATGGCCAGGGGTGTCGTGACCACGGCGGGCCTGGAATTTGAGCGTGAGGCCTATGCACAGGGCTGGCGGTTGATCGCCGGGGTAGACGAAGCCGGACGCGGCGCCTGGGCCGGGCCGGTCGCCGCTGCCGCGGTCATCCTGCCCCTTGAGCGCGAGGACCTCTCCGTGGCGCTGGCGGGCGTCACCGATTCCAAGGCGCTCAGCCCGGAACGACGCGATGAACTGGCTGCCCGCATTGAGGAGATCGCCCTCGCCTGGGCTGTCGGGCGTGCCACCAACATCGAGATCGACGACAAGGGGATCATTGTGGCGACGCAACTGGCAATGGAACGCGCCCTGCGCAAGCTGGAGATCGCCCCTGACTACGTCCTGATCGACGCCATGACTCTGGCCGAAACCGTCATCCCCGCCGATCGCCAGCGCCGTATCATCAAAGGCGATCAGCGTTCGCTCAGCATTGCCGCCGCCAGCATCCTGGCCAAGGTGTACCGTGACCGCTTTATGCTGGCGCTGGATGAGCAGTACCCGGAATATGGCTTTGCCTGGCACAAAGGTTACGGCACCCGCCAGCACCGTGAGGAACTGACCACTCACGGCCCCTGCGTCGCCCACCGCCACAGCTTCCGGCCAGTGATGACCTGGAAGCATCTCCTGTAACGCCCAGCCGCCACTGCTCTTGCCTGCGGAAGGGGATCGGCTGGCGATCCTGCCGGAACGGATGGACAAAGAGGAGCGCCAGGCGTTCAAGATAGCGCTCAAGGCGCGCCTGCTGGATCAACCGGCGGGCGCGGCGGTCATAAAAGCGGAGGGCACGCCTTGGGGCGTGCCCTCGCCATTACTGCGCGGTAGCTTACTGCGCTTCGAAGTAGACGCGACCGGGGAACTTAAGTCCGGTCAGGAACGTGCCGTTCAGCTCCGCCGCATCGATGTTCAGGTCGCTGCGGTAGGCCCACGCGCCGACGGCCTGGTAGAGCGGGATCATCGGCAGGTCTTCCCACAGCAGGCGGTCGATCTCGGCATAAAGCTCATAGCGTTCCTGCGGATCGGTTACCTTGCGACCCTGGTTGAACATATCGATGATCTGCTGGTTGTTGAAGGCAAAGAAGCCGGTCGGATTGGCCAAGTAGTTGCGGTAGTGATCCGGCTCCGGGCCAAAGAGACCCCAGCCACCGATCGTGGCGTCGTAGGGCTTTTCCTCGCTGGTGTTTTCGTAGATTTCTTCGTAGGCCTTGGCCTCATCCAGCGGGGCAAGCTCAACGTCCACACCCAGCGCGCGCCAGTTGTCATAGATCACCGGGGCGATAGCCTGCATCAGCGACCAGGTGCCCATGTAAGCCAGACGCATGTGCATCGGCTGGCCATCCTTGTCCAGGATGCCATCGCCATCCGTGTCGGTCCAGCCAGCTTCCGCCAGCATCTGCTTGGCCAGTTCCGGATCGTACGGATACTGCTGGTTGCGGCCTTCCTCGTACATGAAGACGGCCTTATTGAAGAGCGAGTCGGCCAGCGTGCCGTAGCCACCGGCGGCCACATCAATGATCGCCTGGCGATCCAGGCCAACGGCCAGCGCACGGCGCACCGCCGGGTCGCTGAAGTTAGGGCTGCGGACGTTGAAACCGACATAGCGCATCAGGTCACGCGCAGCGGTCTGCAGCACGAAGTCGGGGTTATCCTGGAAGGGGGTCACATCCGCGCCGTCCACGCGGGCGAAGTCCACCTCACCGGCCAGCAGGGCGTTGGCCGTATTGGTCGCCCCCTCGATGAAGCGCACGACGATGCGATCCAGGCACGGCGCACCCCGCCAGTAGTCCGGGTTGGCGTCCAGCGTGATGCTCTCGCCGGTCTTCCACTCCACAAACTTGAACGGCCCGGTGGCGATCGGGTTGGTGTTGTAGGGCGCGTCCACCATGTTCAGGCCCTCAAAGGCGTGCTTGGGCACGATCGGGATCGCCAGCGAGGTCAGGACGGCAGCGTCTGGCTCGTTCAGGATCACCTTGAAGGTGTGATCGTCCACCACCTCGAACTGCATGGGCTTGTCGCCCTGCATCAGGTTGGGACGCCAGTCAATAGCGTTCTCTTCAAGCAGCACGGCCTGATAGGTAAAGAGCACATCTTCCGCCGTGAACGGCTCGCCATCGTGCCACTTAACCCCCTGGCGCAGGTGGAAGGTGTACTCCAGACCGTCCTCGGAGATCTCCCACGATTCGGCCAGCGCCGGCTCGATGGAGTCGCCCCAGTTCTCGCCACCCAGGACGAGCGGCTCGGCCATAAAGGTCACCACGAACAGGCTGTTGCCATCATTGGCATACAGACCGCTCAGGGTGCGCGGATCACCGCCATAGGAGACGACCATCGTGCCTCCCTTGTTCGGGCAGACGAAGTCTTCCCCGCCCTGAGCGTTGGCGGCGATCGTCGGCAACAACAAGGCGATCACCAGCATCAGGCTCAACAATATCTTACGCATCGCTTCTTTTATCCTCCTGCAACGTTGTAACCGGACATTAGATGATGTGCTTGCGACCGGCGCGGTGAACCGCTCCCGGTTCTCTGCGCACAGCCTTCACCGCCGCAGTTGCGGGTCGAAAGCGTCGCGCAGTCCATCCCCAACGAAATTGAACGACAGCACGATCACGGAGATGATCGCGCCCGGCACCACCCACATCCACCAGGCCGACCGCAACCACTGCTGGGCTTCCTCCAGCATCTTGCCCAGACTGGCGTGCGGCGGTGGCACTCCCAGCCCCAGGAAGCTCAGCGCCGATTCGGTCAGAATGGCATACGGCACGGAGAGCGTCGCAGCCACGATGATCGGGGCCAGGGCGTTGGGCAGCAGGTGGCGTGTTACCAGCCGCCAACCCGGCACCCCGATGCAACGCGCCGCCTCGATGAATTCGCGCCCTTTAAGGGAAAGGAATTCCGCCCGCACCAGCCGGGCCACCGTCATCCAGTTCAGCGCACCGATCAGGAAGATCAGCGTCAACAGGGTGCCGCCAAACACACCGGAGATGATCAGCAGCAGGAAAAAGCCGGGAATAGACAGGAAGATATCCGTGATGCGCATCAACAGGTTGTCCACCCAGCCGCCAAAGTAGCCCGCCGCCGCGCCGATCGTCACGCCGATGACCAGCTGGAAGATCACCGCCGTCACCCCCACAAAGAGGGAAACACGCGCCCCGACCATCGCCCGCGAGAGGTAATCCCGCCCGTAGTTATCCGTGCCAAAGACATACTCCGCGGAAGGCGGTTGCGGGCGTCCCCGGGCGTAGGCGGTGTTGTTGGCATTCGGATCGTAAGGCGTGAGTTGATCAGTGAAGATCGCCAGCACGCCCATCACCAGCAGCAAGACTGCACTGAGCAGCGCCAGCCGATGCCGGCGGAACTGGCGCCAGATCAGCACCCACTGCGGCGTTGGCCGGGCGGTATCCAGGGAGACAGGCAGTGCGGCGTCAGTCATAGCGAATCCTCGGATCGACCCAGGCATAGGCAATATCGGCCAGCAAATTGCCGAGCACGATCAGCACAGCGGACAGCATCGTCACAGCCATGATGATCGGGTAATCGCGCCCGTTAATCGATTCTACACCCAGCCGGCCCATCCCAGGCCAGCCGAAAATCGTCTCTGTGATAAACGCGCCGGTCACGATCGATGGTACGGAGAGTCCGATCAGAGTCACCATCGGGATCAGGGCGTTGCGCAGGGCATGCAACCCGATCACGCGCCGCTCCCGCGCGCCTTTGGCCCGCGCTGTACGGATGTAATCCTGCCCCAGCACTTCCAGCAGCGCCGAACGCTGGTAGCGCGACCAGCTTGCCGTCTGAGCCAGGCTGAGGACTGTCGCCGGCAGGATCATGTGGCGTATCACATCCAGTGTCGCCTCAAAGCCTTCGTACTGCACGCGCACGGAGCGCATCCCCACACCCGGCAGCCAGTTGAGATGGATGGCAAAGATCTGCAGCAGCACCAGCGCCACCCAGAAGACCGGCACCGAGATGCCGACCAGCGCCAGCGTGCTGAGAATATAGTCGATCAGGGTGTAACGTTTGAGCGCGGAAATGATGCCGATGGGCACCGCTATCAGGATGGACATCAGCAGGGCCACCCCGCCCAGCAACAGCGTATTGGGCAACCGGTCGCCGATCTCCAGGGCGACCGGGCGACGGGTACGGAAGGAAAAGCCAAAATCGCCCTGCAGCGTCTTGGCCAGCCAGGAAACATAGCGGACATACACGGGCTGATCCAGCCCCAGGCTGCGACGCACCTGGGCAATATACTCCGGATCGGCCCCTTTTTCCGGGTCGACATACATCTGGGCGGGGTCCCCCGGCGCGATCTCGACAATCGCGAACACGATCACCGAGATGGCGATCAGCAGGGGTACGGCCTGGATCAGGCGACGAACGATGTAACGGGTCATCGGGCGGCCCTGTCGTTATTCCTGTTGCGCGACTTGCGGCACAGTCACGTACGTCTCGAATTCCGGCGGGTTCAGGATGTGCCTCTTGACCCCACAGGTATTGGCAGCGCGTACCACAGCGTCGTGGTACTGGGCAGGGAAGCCTTCCGGTAGATGGATCTGCAGCTCGATCTTCTCAATGCGGTTCACTTCCCGGTTGTAGTGCATCCGCTGGGTGATGTACAGGCCCGCCGTGGGGATATCCCGTTCCTGGCAGAAGGCCAGTACCTTGATCCCGGCGCATGTGCCAATCCCGGCCAGAAAGAGATCAAATGGGGAAGGCTCACCTTCGCCGCCAGTCGGGATGCGCACTCCATGAATCTCAGCGTCGACACGTAGCTCAGCGGGGAAGGTAACCGTCATGTCGTAGCATTCCATGCCGCGAGCTTCCTTTTGGATTTCGGATCACCGGATCACAGGGAGGGAAAATACTTGGCGAAGAATTGTATCCGACCGCCCCGCAAAAACGCAAAAACTTCATTCTTGAGGGGGCAGCCTGCTGGCTTTTGGTTTGCCCCGATTTGTGGTTAACTTAGGGGCCAGCGCCCATGCTGCAGGAAGGAAAGCCCCATGCTATCCCAACCGATAACCGGCCGTATCCCGCTGGAAGAACTGGCCAGCCTGCCGTCGTTTTACCTGCCGACTATTGACCATGATCGCCGCCAGATCGCCTTTTACAGCGATCAGTCGGGTATTCTGGAGCTTTACGTCATGGCGGCGGAGATCGGCGCGAGGCCTCGCCAGATCAGTCATGGCGAGCTGCCGCGGGCGATCCATGCCGGATACGTGTGGACGAGGGACGGTCAGACGATCATCTTCGCCAGGGACAACGATGGCGACGAACAGCACAACCTGTGGCGCATCGACCTGGCGACCGGCCAGGCCCGGCAACTCACCGACACCCCGACCGCTCAGGAGTATCCGGAGGCCGCCAGCCCCGACGGGCGCACGATCTACATCCGCAGCAACAAAGATGACCAGATGAACATCTACGCCTACGATGTGCAGGCACAGGCGTATACCCGCCTGACGTTTTACCGCTTCCCCGTCTGGAACCTGATCCTGAGTGAGGATGGCCACCGCATCGCCTATACGGCCAACGATACCGACGATCTGCAGAACACCGATGTGTACGTGATGAACGCCGATGGGAGCGAACCGCGCTGCGTGCTGCGCACCCGGATCGGGGCCAAAGATAGCGTCTCTGCCTGGAGCACCGATGGGCGCCTGCTGGCCGTCAGTTCCGATGCCAGTGGCTGGACGCGGGCCGGTGTGCTGGCGCTGGAGACCGGCACCCTGCGCTGGCTCAGCCCGGACGGTCAGAACACTATCCCCGGCAAGTTCTCGCCGGATGGCTCAAAACTACTCGTCTACCGCAATGCCGATTCGGCGGTGGACGTTATCGTCTATGACGTTGGCAGCGGTGAACCGATCCCGGTTCACCTGCCAGCCGGTCTGGCCTATGATGCTGACTGGCTGGATGAGGATCGTTTCATCGTCAACATCCAGACCGATCGCACCCGCCCGGAGCTGCGGGTCTACCGCCTGAGCGATGGCCAGAGTGACGTCCTGCTGCCGGCGGAATATGGCACGATCGATCCGGCGCTGTTCGTCGGGCATGAGTATGTCTGGTACCCCTCCACGGATGGCACGCCGATCCCGGCCATCGTCTACCGCCCGCGCGATCTCCAGCCGGGCCAGCGCTACCCGGCCATTGTTCACATTCACGGCGGCCCGACCGGGCAGTTCTTCCGGGGTTTTGACGTGTTTGCCCAGTTTCTGGCCGATCGCGGTTACGTGGTCATTGAGCCGAATCCGCGCGGCAGCACCGGCTACGGTGTCGAGTTCCGCGACGCCTGCCTCAAAGATTGGGCCGGCAAAGACCTGGAAGATATCGAGGGAGCGGTGAACTACCTGCGCCGCCAGCCAGAGGTCGATCCGGCGCGGATCGGGGTCTTTGGCGGCAGTTACGGTGGCTACATGACCTATATGGCCATGACCAAAAAGCCCGATCTGTGGAAGGCGGGCGTGGCCTGGGTGGGCATCACAGATCTGCTGTTGCTCTATGAGAACAGCATGGAGCACTTCAAGTATTACCTGCGTCAGCAGATGGGCGACCCGGTGGCAGATGCCGATCTGTGGCGTGACCGCAGTGCGATTCACTTCGCCGATCGGCTGCGCGGCAAGCTGCTGATCGTGCACGGCGTCAACGATCCGCGTTGTCCGCTGAACCAGGCCACAACCTTCCGCGATCGGCTGCTGGCCCTGGGCCGCGTGGAAGGCGAAGATTTCGAATATGTGGAACTGAGCGAGGAAGGGCACGGCTCAACCGACATCGGCCAGAAGATCCGTGCTTACAAGCTCCTGGCCGACTTCATGGCGCGGCGGTTGTAACCACAGCCCAAAGGCGCATCTATACCGGCTGTGAGAGGCAATCTTTTTCCAACCATTCTTCTCAAAGGGGAAACAACAATGTCCGACCGAATCCTTGTGACCTATGCCAGCCGGTTCGGCGCCACTGCCGGGGTAGCCGAGGCCATCGGCCAGACCCTGGCTGAAGATGGGGCGCAGGTCGACGTGCGCCCCATGCAGGAGGTCACCGATCTCACGCCTTACCGGGCAGTGGTGGCCGGCAGCGCCATTCGCGGCGGCAAGTGGCTGCCGGAAGCCATGCAGTTCATGCAGAAGCACCGCGCTGCGCTCGCCAGCAAGCCTTTCGCCGCGTTTCTGGTGTGCATCACCCTGGCCATGCCAAACAAGAGTTACCATCAGGGCGTGGCCGCCTGGTTGGAACCGGTACGCGCCCTGGTCAGACCCGTGAGCGAGGGTCTGTTCGCCGGGGCGCTGGACTTCAGCGGCAGGCCATTCACTTTCGATACACTGTTCATGCGCCTGGCGGCGGCGGTGGGCATCTTCCCCAGGGGCGATCATCGCAACTGGGAGGCCATCCGTACCTGGGCTGCCAGCCTCAAGCCTCTGCTGAAGGCCTGACGGGCTGCCGGGGATAACCCGTCAGGGCACATGATCGGTCACGGGGCGCGGACTGGGTCTTCAGCACGGCCCGTACCGGGCAGCCCATCCGTGCCCCGACACAGGCCCGGCCTGAAAGGAGCAGGGACATGAAGCGTATCTGGTTTTTCCTGGTAGCCATGATGGCCATCTCCACACTGGGCTGTAACCTGATCGCAACCTCGGCCCTGTTCGCCACGCTGACGCCCGCGCCGACCCTGACACCCACCAGCCCGCCCACGGCTACCTTCCCCCTGCCAACCCTTACGCCGGTCATCCTGCCGCCGGTGATCCTGCCGACTGCCATCCCGCCGCTGCCGACGGCGATCCCGGCCACGCCTACGCCTGCCCCAACACGTATCCGCTTTGCCACCGGCGCAACTTCCGCCGCGCTGCCCGGCCAGTCGATCGCCAGCGGCGGCGTACTGCGCTACGTGCTGGGAGCCATGAGCGGCCAGGCGCTGCTGGTCGAAATCCCCCCCCTGACAGCAACCGGCGGGCTGTCACTGGCCGTTTATGGTGCTGGCGGGGCGTTGCTGGGCCGGACTGCCCCCGGCATCCTGAACTGGACGGGAGCGCTGCCGGCCAGCGGCGATTACGTGATCGAGGTCACCAACTTCGGCGCACCGGTCGCCTTCACCCTGAACGTGACCATCCCGCGCCGGGTGACGATCCCGGCAGGGGAAACGACGGTGTTCCTGGGCGGCAGCGTAACCGCGCCCAACGTTAACACCTACCTGGTGGGCGTCGCCGCCGGCCAGATGCTGATGATCGACACCAGCACGCCGGGCGGCAACATCTGGCTGGCCGTGCGCGGGCTGGATGGCACGGTGCTGCTCCGCCCGGAGGAGGGCCGTATGGACTGGGCGGGCGCCGTCCCCAGCGCTCAGGATTACCTGATCAGCGTTGGCGGCGCAGCCGGATCAGCGGAATACACGCTGCAGATCACGTTGCCGGAGCGCATTGTCTTCGCCACCGGGGCGACCTCGGCGACGATCACCGGCCGCCTGGCCGGGCGCGACCCGCACCTCTACACGCTGGAGGCCGGCGCGGGTCAGGTGATGAGCGCCAGTGTAGCCGCGCCTTCTACTGGCAATAACGTCTGGCTGACGATCAGCGGCGCCGATGGCACCGCCCTGCTGCGCCCGGAGGCGCTGCAAACACTCTGGATGGGCCGCCTGCCAGCCTCGCAGACCTACACCCTGACCGTGCTGGGCGACGGCAACCCGGCAGTCTACACGCTGCAGGTGTCTATCGCCCGGCGGATCGCGTTCACGCCGGGCAGCACGTCAACGACGCTGGAGGGCACGATCGTCATGCCGGAAGGGGTGGAGTATGTGCTGGAGGCGCGGGCCGGGCAGACGCTGGCCTACAGTGTAACCCCCGGCGACCGCGTGTACGTCACCGTGGTGGGCGCGGATGGTTCCCCGCTGGCCCGCTACCAGCCGTCCTGGAGCGGCACCCTGCCGCTCACCCAGGACTATCTGCTGCGGGTGGCAGCGGCGGGCGGCGCAACCGGGATCGGCTACCGGCTGGAGATCAGCATCACCGGCTAGCTCTCGCCCATCGGGATCGGGTGGTTGATCGCGATCAGGTTGCCGTCCGGGTCGCGGAAGTGCGCGGTACGCAATGGCTGGGCCGGGTGATCGGTTGGCGGGACAAGGATCGTCACCCCCTTCGCCTCCAGGACGGCGCACGCCTCGTCCACGTTTTTCACCTCCAGCGTGAGCAGCACGCGATCCTGCGCGTTAACAGCCGAGGGCAGACCATCCATCCCCGCCACAGCGGTCGTCATCTCCCGCAGTCAACCCTGTGTTACGAACACCTGAGGGGGTGGCGCTTCACAGCAATTGGCGCAGAAGGCCAACAGCTCCGGACAGCAGGGAGTGTGCCTTTCTCCTCGTGAGGCTGCACAGGTTTGATGATACAATTCACCTTTGATCCAACAGTTCCGCACCTCAATTCTTCCTGTCTGGAGGTAATCCAAAGAAATGGGGAAGTACCCATCTGGAATCAAGCCAGAATCGTGGCTCGTCTCGGCGGGCCGCGCTTCCGAGCCAGGTGCTCCGCTGAACGTACCGCCAATCCCCGCATCGAATTTCATCATCGGCGGCGGGCGCGAGTACTCGCGTGATGACGGCACACCGACCTGGGAAGCACTGGAAGAAATCGTCGGTGGGCTAGAGGCTGGTAAGGCCGTGGCGTTTGCCTCCGGCATGGCCGCCATTGCCGCCGTATTTGATCAGCTTGCGGCTGGCGCTGTTGTGGTACTACCAGATGATTGCTATCAGGGCGTTGCAGGCCTGGCTGCCGCAGGCGCCGAAAGACGGCGTTGGTCAGTACAGCGCGTAGCGGTAGAGGATACGGCGGGCTGGATTCGCGCCTGCAGTGTCGCTGACCTGATCTGGCTCGAATCACCATCCAACCCCCTGCTAACGGTAGCGGATCTGGGGGCGATCTGCGCTGCGCCACGCAAGCCCGGGGCGATCATCGCCGTGGACAACACTTTCGCCACACCTTTGAATCAACAGCCGCTTGACCTGGGCGCCACAGTGTCCCTGCAATCGGCAACCAAGTTCATTGGCGGCCACTCCGACTTACTGGCAGGGATCGCCACGACCAAAGATGATGCCCTCTGGCACGCCCTCAGGAAGTCCCGCGAATTGACCGGGGCAACGCCGGGCACACTCGAAGCGTTTCTTGCTGTCCGCGGCGTTAGAACTCTCGCCCTGCGTTTACAACAGGCCCAGCAAACCGCCATGATCCTTGCAGAGCGACTTGAGAAACACCCGCTGGTCACCCGTGTTCGCTATCCGGGCTTGCCCTCACACCCAACGCATACGATCGCCAGGCGCGTGCTCAAGGGCTTCGGGACCATCATCTCGTTCGATCTGCTTGGGGGAGCTGAGTTTGCTGATGGTGTCTGCCGGAATGTCAGGCTTATCCGCCACGCCACCAGCCTCGGAGCGGTGGAATCAACGATAGAGCGAAGGGCCGCGATCCCAGGACAGGAACACCTGCCGCCGTCGCTCCTGCGCCTGAGCGTCGGCATCGAGGACGCCGACGATCTCTGGGCCGATCTCGACTCGGCAATAAGCTCTGCTGCGCCGTGAAACAAAGCCAGTCCGCCGTACGCTTCGGATGGCGGTGAGCCTTCGCAGGCGGCGCCAGGGACAGGCTCCCTGCTTTAGCGGGGAGTAATTATTGTATAGTAAGGATACCCACCGGTAAGCGCCGCCAGCCCCGTGAGGAGGTGCCATGCAAATCAGGCGTACGCAGTACGAGGAAATCGAAGCCCGGACGCTGGCTCCCTATGCCACGCTGGCCCGGGATAGCCGGGGCCGCCATTACCCGGAGGAGGAGCAGGACTACCGCACCGCCTTCCAGCGTGACCGCGACCGAATCATCCATACCACCGCCTTCCGCCGCCTGGAGTACAAGACGCAGGTGTTTGTCAACTACGAGGGCGACTACTACCGCACCCGCTTGACCCACACCCTGGAAGTCGCCCAGATCGGGCGCAGCATCGCCCGCGCTCTGGGCGCCAACGAGGACCTGGTCGAGGCGATCTGTCTGGTGCACGACATCGGCCACTCACCCTTTGGCCATTCCGGGGAGCGCGTGCTCAACGCCCTGATGGAAGGGCACGGCGGCTTTGACCATAACAAGCAGACCCTGCGCATCGTCACCAAGCTGGAACGGCGCTATCCGCAGTGGCCCGGCCTTAACCTGACCTTTGAGGTGCTGGAGGGCATCGTCAAACACGAGTCAGAGTACGACATCGCCGACGCCGCTGACTATGCCCCTGACCGGCGCGGTAGCCTGGAAGCCCAGATCTGCAACATCGCCGATGAGCTGGCTTACAACGCCCATGATCTCGATGACGGCCTGCGCTCCGGGATGCTACGCGTGGAACAGGTTCGCCATCTGGAACTGTGGCGGATGCTGAGTGATAGCATTGGCTGGGATGGGCGCGATTTCAACGACATGATTCGCTATCGCCTGATCCGGCGGATGATCGGTCTGGAGATCGATGATGCGATCGCTTACACCGCTGCCCGCCTGGCGGAAGCCAACCCGCGTTCACTGGAGGAGCTGCAACACCTGCCCTTCAACGTCATCGGCCATACGCCGGATTACGTGCGCATGAACCGCGAATTGAAGGATTTGCTCTACAACAAGCTCTACAGCCACTACCGTGTCAAACGTATGGCAGCCAAAGCCGAGCGCTTCATCACCGACCTGTTCAACGAGTACGTCACCCACCCGGACGAACTGCCCGATACCGTCCAGGCCCAGCTGGAGGAACGTAGCCTGCACCGTGTGGTTTGCGACTACATCGCCGGCATGACCGACCGCTACGCGCTGGAGGAACATCAGCGGCTCTTTGACCCCTTCGTGCGGCCCTGATTCCGGCTCACCACAGCCAGGGGGGACGGTGCTCCGGGGGGCGGGCCGGGAGCGGTTCATCGGTCACCTCTGGGCCGCCGATCACGCTCACCAGCAGCCGGTCATTGCGGCAGGCAATACAGTGGATTATATCGCCGTCGCCCAGCGCATCACGGATAGCCCCCAGGCGCGCCTCCAGCGCCGCCTCCTCTACGATCACCAGCTCCGCCCCGGCGGTGGTATCCAGCGGGTGCAGGCGACACTCTCTAAGGACGGCCCGCAAAGCCATATAGCGATCGCGGACGGTTTCATCCTGGCGCAGTGTGATCCATAACAGACAACGTCCGGGGCGGATAGGTGGGAAGGGCATCGGGCACACTCCTTATCCTGGGCGCACAGCGTCCCCAGTATACCGGAAACAGGAGCGGGAGTGCGGATTCCCAGATTCCACAGAGGAAGCAAGGAGCAGAGTCCGCTTTCTCTCCGTGAAGATTCAACCCCCAGCCGGGCCATTCACACCCCGTTTGCCATGCAGGCGGCGGACGTGCCATACTGGTGTTGGAACGGTTGACCAGCGGAGAAAAGTGGGAATCCATGAGCGCACCCGATCCCTTTGGCCCGGACATCCAGCAGGCGTATCGCCTGGCCAGGGAAGGCGACCGCGAAGGCGCACTGGCCATTTTGTATGGTGTGGTGGCCATCGCGCCCGATCACCGCGACGCCTGGTGGCTGATCACGCAGGTGACGCCGCACACCCATCAGCGCGTGGAAGCGCTGCGCCGCGTGCTGCAGATCGACCCGAACTTCGCCCCGGCCCGCCAGCTGGCCGCCCGCTACGGCTACCTGGACAGGCCCACCCTGTCCTCCGCCGGCCAGACTGCCGCGCCACCGCCCGCCCCGGATTACAGCAGCCGACCACCTGAAGAGGGCTACCCGCCGTCCGCCGCGCCATACACCCCCGCTGCGCCGGAGGATGTGCCCGCGCCGGCGTATCCTCAGGCCTATCCGCCCTATACCACCCCGGCCTATGAGACGCCCGCTCCACCCCCGGCCCCGGATTACGTCAGCCATCCGGGAGGCGACCGCCCGACAACTGTCCCCCCGCTGGAGCCGGGCGGGCCGATCCCGCCGCCAGGCCGCACCCGGCGCCAGCCCGAACCGGACTGGAGCACAGAGCCAGAACCGGAACACCGTCCCGCACCCCGCCCGGCAGCGCAAATCCAACCGTTTCTGGTGGTCAACGGCGGCTGTGTCAGCGGGTGCTTTTCCCTGTTATTGACGATCCTGATCAGTAGCGTTCTGGCCGTGCTGGTGATCGGGGAGTCGGTCAGTCTGGCCCTGCAGAGTGTCGGGGCGCTCGCCGCCGGGCAGTCGATCCCGCTCAACCTGATCCCGGCGGTTGTGCTCACAGCGGTGCTGGCCTTTCTGCGTACTGGCCCGGTCATCCTGCCCATCGACCTCAGCAGCGTGATCCCCGGCCTGAACCCGGCCCAGCTCCCCGATCCGGCCCAGGTCTTCGGCGGCGCGCTGAACACGCTATGGGCTTCCCTGGGCTACCCGGTGCAAACTGGCGATGCGATCATCGCCCGCCTGTCCACGGTGGGGGCACAGCTGGAAGTCCTCGGCTGGCTGCTGCCCGCGCTGTGGTTGGGCGGCTGGGTGATCCTGGCCTTCCTGTTTGTGTTCTTGCGGGCGCGATCCGGGCGGCTGTTGCACTGGTTCCTCAGTACAATCGGTCTGTGGCTGCTGGCGGGTGCGGGGATCAGCGTAGCGCTGCTGCTCTTCCGGCTGGTCAATGGGGGGTGAGCGGCATGGCCGTCCTGCGCCTGATGACGCTCAACCTGCGCGTTTCCAGCGCGGATGACGGGCCAAACGCCTGGCCTCTGCGCTGGCCCTACCTCAAAGCCCTGCTCAACACCCTGCGCCCGGATATCTTTGCCGCGCAGGAATGTATGCCCGATCAGCTGGTCAACATCATGGGGGAACTGGCAGGCTACTTCGCCTATCCTGGCCCGGACACCATGCTGGCGGACGGTCGTTCGCTGCGCAATCCGTTCTTTGTCTGTCAGCCGTGCATCCTCCCCCGCGCGGAGGGCGCGCTGGCCCTCAACGAGACCGGCGTGATCGGGCAGATCAGCTGGGATGGCCGCGAGCCGCGCCTGGCCCACCTGCTGCATTTTGAAAACTGGTCGCTGGTCAATGCGCACTTCGACGCCTGGAACTGCGAGCGGGCGCGTCTGGAAAGCGCCCGCCTGCTGGTGGAAGTGTTGAAAGACAGACCCGCTGCCGTGATCATGGGCGATCTCAACTGCACGCCCGATTCTGCCCCGATCCAGCTCTTCCGCGAGGCTGGCTACCGCTCAGCGGCGGATGCCCTGCCCCCCTGGGTGGAACGGCGCACCTTCCATGACTTCACCGGAAAGGGAATCGCCGAACTGGATTACATCCTGTTGCGCGGGGTCGAACTGGTGGAAGCCCAGATTCCCCGCCCACGGGCGCGCCCACCGTTCCTTTCCGACCATGATCCGCTGGTAGCCGATATCGAGGTGCCCTGACGCAGCGCAGCTAGCCCAGCTTATAGCCGATCTGGCGCAGGAACCCCTTACGCCAGGCGATGCCTGCCTCGTCTTCGATACCCTGACTGCGGAAGCCATCGATCACGCCCAGGATGCCGCGCCCCTGCTCCGTCTCAGCCAGGATGACCTGGGTCGGGTTGGCGGTGGCGCAGAACAGGCGGACGATCTCCGGGACACGGTTGAGCGCAGGAATCACATTGATCGGGTAAAAACCTTCCCCCAGAAAGAGGATGAAGCTGTGCCCGGCGGAAAGCGCCAGCGCGTTGCGCCGCGCCAGGTCGATCAGGGCGTCATCCGTACCGGTCCAGCGCACCAGGCACGCTCCCGATGCCTCGCAGAAAGCGAAGCCAAACTTGATGCCCGGCACGCTGCTGACCAGCGCCTCATGCACATCCTCGACGGTCTTGATGAAGTGACTCTGACCCAGGATGAAGTTGAGCGATTCTGGCTTTTCGATCGTCACGGTGATCAGGTTCATCGCATTCTCCTCCCACACATGCGCCACGACAGGCGGGGCAACCCCGCCGGATTTACTGTATAACCCGTAGGGCGAAAAAACAAAGCCCCGCCGGTAGGCCAGCGTATGGTCAGTTCAGGGCGTCGATGCGCAGGGTGTACGTTGCCGGCTGGAGCGTGTAGTCGGTCATCCCGCTGATGATGATCACCGCCGGGTTATCCGGCGCAACCTCGACCGTCCACTCGCCGCTTTGCCCGCCGCCGGGCATCAGCAGCCGCTCCACGCGCAGAGGACGGCCTGTCACCAGTTCCACCAGAAACTCCTGCGGCAACTCGTTGCTGATCCGTGACCAGCCTTCCGACTGCCAGTCACCGGCCAGTTCGGCGTCATCAAAGAATCCCACTTCGGGGACAGCAATGTCATCCAGCAGCCAGCCATTGCGGGTGAAGGCCTGGTCAGTCACATACTCAAAGCGGATCAGCACTTCCCCACCGACAAACGGCGTCAGATCGATCGTCTCCTGTGTCCAGGCCGCTTCCGGACGGATGCGCCGCTCCGGATGCTCGCCCAGCGTGACATTCAGGATGATCTCCTGCTCACCGCGCCGGACGGTGACCGGCACCGTCTCCGCCGGGCGATAGCGGTTAAGGACCGCCACCAGATTGGCGGGGTCAAGCGGCTCGCCGCCGATCGCCAGTAGCCGGTCGCCGGGCTGCATCCCGGCTGCTGACGCGCCGCCGCCGGACAGCAGGCCGGTCACCACTCCGGTCGTCGAGTCAAAGGTGATCCCCAGGAACGGGGCGGGGCGCATTTCCGTTCCACCGACGCTGTAGCCGGTAATCCCGGGGGCAAAGGCGCGGTTGTTGGGGTCTTCCCACGTGGTGGCGGAGGTCGTGAGCGGAATCCAGGTGTGGCCGCCGTCCGTCGAAGCGCTGACATAGCCATAGTCCCAGAACGGCTCCATCTCGTACCAGGTCCAGAAGGTGAGCGTCGCCTGTTCCAGGCCGCTAAGATCAAAGGCACGGGTCAGGCGCGGGTTGCTCTGGTCAGAACGATTGGCCCAGTACATCGCCTGGCCGCTATGGGCTGCCGTGGGGACAACGCCCACCGTCCGATTGCCTGTGAAGGCCAGGCGGAGCCTCTGCGGTGCCACGCCTTCCAGCAGGAAGTAATCGGCGCCGTACTGGTTAACCGGCCGATCCTGCAGGATGGCCGGATAGGCGTTCACCCGACCGGTCAGCGCGGCGCGGCTGCCGGCCAGATCAAGGCCGCTGTACCCAAAGCGCCCATCCAGTACGGACGTGTTGTTGAGCAGGTTGGCCACCAGCCAGTCCGCAAAAACATCGGCGAAGGTGACCGGCGCGCCTGTCTGCGGATCGACTGCGCCCAGCGTCGCCAGGGCGCGATCGATGCCGGCGATACCATCCGCCGGTTCCACAGCATGAATGCGCACAAACTCCGGCCCAAAGCGTTCCGCCAGGTAAGCAAAGAACAGGGCCGCCGCGCCATAGTAGGGCGAAGGCTGGTCAATATCCCAGCCGTTGAGTTGAACGCCCGGATTGGCCAGATAACGCAGAATGGCCTGCGTGCGCGGCCCGACCGTCAGGAAAGCACCCAGTTCGGCGGTGCCCTCGCTGACCCAGGTCTGCTCGTTTTCGTCCTGGTTGTACTGGATCATGTGGACAAACTCGTGCGCCAGCACGTACAGATAGGCTGGCGACTCGAAAGACACGTTGTCCGCCGCGATCACGAACATCTCGCGCTCGTTGCTGGAAGCGAAGATCTGTTGCGGATAGACGCTGGTGTCGTTGAAATAGCCGCCAACCGTCTCGCCGATATTGGTCGCATGCAGAATGTAGATGTGCGGATCGCCGTCGATGCCCGGCGAGTCTTCACTGCCGAACAATTCACGCACCGCCGGAAACAACCGGGTATCCAGGAAGGTGGCAATATCGGCCAGCAGGACGGCATCATAAGGCACGCCGACCTCCACCCACAGGTACACGCCAGGCGAGGCGGCGGCCAGTTCCGCCTCCACTCTGGAGATGACCGAAGTATCGTTGTCGCCAACAAAGAAGGTTTCGCGATCGCCGGGTGCATAAGCCGGCGCGGGCGGAACAGTGATCTGCGCCGCGCCGATCAGCCCGCCAAGCCGTTCAGCCAGGTCGGGCGCGTCACGGACGGGAATGCTGACTTCCTGCAGCGTGCGCAGGGTGCTGGCGCTACTGTTGCCGCCCTGCCCGGCGACGGGCGATACGGCCAGCAGCATGGCCAGGACGATCAGGATGCGACCCGACGAGAGTAGTATTCCCCTGTTCATGGTACCAGCTCCACACTCAACCACCCTCATGATAACACGATACAAAGAATCCATAAAACGCTGGCGCAGACAGGCGACCAGTAAGGGCAGAGGCGAGGAGATCGGACAGAAGCCCCCTGCGCCGGGACTATCGCTGGCCACCTTTGCCCGCAGCGTGGTACGTAAGAGTTATGCAAGAAAACGCCGCCCGTCCCCGCTGTACCGCTATAATGAATAGTTGGCTTAACGAAATTACGGCAAAAACCTGTGAAATGGACGCAGGGAGGCAGATCTTATGGCCGAGACGTTTACGTTCAAAGCGGAAATCCAGCAGTTGCTCAATATCCTGATCTACTCGCTGTATACAGAGCGCGAGATCTTTCTGCGGGAACTGCTGTCCAACGCCTCGGATGCGCTGCACCGGCTCCAGTTTGAGATGCATACGGCGGAAGCCGTCCACGAGCCGGAGGCCGAACTGGCCGTATACATCACGGTGAACAAAGAAGCAAATACGATCACCGTCCGCGACAGTGGCGTGGGCATGACCCGCGACGAACTGATCACCAACCTGGGGACTATCGCCCAGTCCGGGGCGGCAGCTTTTCTGCAGGCGCTCAAGGAAAAGGGCGACGCTGCGACCAACATCATCGGTCAGTTCGGGGTGGGCTTTTACAGCGTGTTCATGGTCGCCTCCAGAGTGGAGGTCACCTCGCGTTCGTACCTGCCAGGGGCGTTGCCTGCCCGCTGGGTCTGCGACGGCTCCCCCAGCTTCACGGTCGAGGAACTGCGACCGGAAGAGGCACCTCACCGCGGCACAGCCATCACGATCACGCTCAAGGAGGACGCCACCGAGTTCGCCGATGAATGGCGGCTGCGCCAGATCATCAAGCGTCACAGCGACTTCATCGCCTTCCCGATCTATGTCGGCCAGCCGGCAGCGGGCGAAACGCCCCGTCCCGCCAACCAGCAGACCGCCCTCTGGCGGCAATCCCCGCAGAACGTCGAAGCGGACGCCTACCGCAGCTTCTACCGCCAGATCACCCTGGACACGGAAGACCCGCTGACCTATATCCACATCAGCAGCGAGGCGCCGCTCGACCTGCATGCCATCCTCTACGTGCCCGCCCGCCGGGAGCGCGGCCCGTTTGCCCCCCGCGATCATGGCCTGCGGCTTTACAGCCGCAAGATCCTGATCCAGGAGCGCACCCCTGACCTGCTACCGGAATACCTGCGCTTTGTAGAGGGCGTCGTCGACTCGGAAGACCTGCCGCTCAACGTCTCCCGCGAGAGCGTGCAATCCAACGCCTTCATGCGCAAGGTCAGCAGCAACCTGGTGCGTCGCCTGCTGCGCCACCTGGAAACGCTGGCTGGCGACGAACCCGATCGCTACCGGACGCTGTGGGAACAGTTCGGCCCCTTCCTCAAAGAAGGCGTGGCCACTTCACCGGGCGACCATCCGCTGCTGCTCAAGCTGTTGCGCTTCCGTTCGTCGCGCACCGGCCCGGAGGGGTGGGTCTCCCTGGCCGAATATGTGGCACGGATGGCGGAAGGCCAGGACAAGATCTTCTACCTGTTCGGGGAAGATCTGGCCTCCATCACGCGCAGCCCTCACCTGGACCCCTTCAAAGCGTCCGACATTGAGGTGCTCTACCTGACCGAACCGATCGATTCCTTTATGATGATGGCCCTGCGCGAATACGAAGGGCATGCCTTCCAGAGCATCGCTGAGGCAAACGTCGATGTCCCCGCTGCACCGGAGGCCACCGGCGAGACACTGGCCGATGCGCTCTTTGACCCCCTGCTCAGGCGCTTCAATGAAATTCTGGGCGAGCGGGTGGTGGTCGTGCGGGAAGCCACCCGCCTGACCGAAAGCCCGGCCCGTCTCGTCCCGCCGGAGGATATCCCCGGTGTGGGCAACCTGGATCGTGTCCGGCGTTACGTGGAGGAGAACTTTCAGGCCGGCAAGCGGGTGATGGAGATCAACCGCCGCCATCCCCTGATCCAGCACCTGGCCCGCGCCCTGCAGGCTAACCCGCTGGATACATTAATTCCGGCGGTGATCGAGCAGATCTTTGAGAACGCCCTGCTGCTGGAAGGTCTCCACCCCAATCCGGCGGACATGGTCGAGCGCCTCCAGACCATCATGATGGCGGCGGCAGCAAGCCGGGACCGGGATGCTACGCCGCCGGAAGAGGGAGGCAGGCGTAAAAAGAGACAGGCGGCAGGCAAACAGAAGCAGGAAGCAGGCGCTGAATAACAGTGGAAAGCAACAGGGCCGCCGGTCTGAAGGCAGAAGCACCGCAGCGACATGAGAACTGCCGTGATGGGGAAATCGCGACAGTCGGCTGAATTTGAATTGCGCGGCGGGCGAATCTGGGCTATTGTGGGGCGCAATTGATCCACCACCCGGCGAGGTCAGCATGGCGCGACTCATCATCCTGGGTTCGGCGGCGATCGTGCCGGACATGAACCACGACAACACCCATATGGTCCTGGAGGGCCAGGAAAGTGTTGTCCTGATCGATTGCGGTTCCAACCCTATCGCCCGCCTGCGTAAAGTCGGCATCGACTACGAAAGACTGACCGACATGATCCTGACGCACTTTCACCCGGATCATGTGCTGGGCGTGCCCATCCTGCTCAACAACATGTGGTTCCTGGGCCGGCAGCGGGCGCTGCGCGTCTACGGGCTGCATCACTGCCTCAACCGGGTTGAGGACCTGATGCTAATGTTCACCTGGGACGAGTGGCCGGACTTCTTCCCGGTGGCCTTCCACAAAGTCCTCCAGCGTGACAATCAACTCCTGCTGGAAAATAACGATTTCCGCATCACTTCCTGGCCGGTGCGCCACTATGTGCCGACCATCGGCGTGCGTATCGAGAACAAGCGTAATGGATTCGTGGTGGCCTACAGCTGCGATACCGCGCCTACCCGTAGCCTGATCGACCTGGCCCACAACGCCGATCTGCTCATCCACGAGGCGGCGGGTGCCGATGGCATCGGCCACTCCAGCGCGGAACAGGCCGGGGAGATCGCCGCAGAAGCCGGGGCCAAGCGCCTGGTATTGATTCATTACGAAGTCTTCGGGCGCAATGGCTCCGTGCCAACCAACCACCTGGTCGACGAAGCGCGGCGCACCTACGATGGGCCGGTTGAACTGGCCGAAGACTTCGCCATATACGAAGTATAAAGAAGCAGGTCGTGCGGTGAAAAAACCGCCGGGAAGGTCTCCCGGCGGTTTTCACATCCCCTCAATGCCCGGCGGCGCCCCCGTTAGGCTGACGGTTCGACCGGACGCACGGTGGCATGCAGGAACTGAAAGTCGCCGCGCGGAGGCATAATCTCCTGGACTTCGATAATCTCAAAGGTCATCTTGCCGATCTCCACATGGTCGCCCACGCGGGGAGGCTCGATATGGTTCATAATACCGCCGGGGTGCTTACCACCCACGACCACATAACTCACTTTATAGATCATGATCATCCTGGCGCCTGGTGCGTGTCAGCGACGACATCAGAGGACGGCGCGCCCTCCTTTCCAACAAAAATTTTCCTGTCACGGTGCTGGCAATCCTGGCCGGATCAGGCTTCCAGGTTCTTGTGGCGAAGCTTAAACGAGAGATCGCTGGCCATATTGCGCATGACAATATAACCGATGGCGGTATCCGCCGCGCACAGCCGCTCAAAGTCCTCGCGCTCAATGACGGCCAGGGCGGCCTTCTTGCTGGCGCAGCGAATGGTCGCCGACCGTTCGCCATAGTCAATCAGCGCCATCTCGCCGAAGATCTGGCCCCGACCCAGGTACACCGCCGTTTGCCCCCCGGCTACCGGATCCTCCAGGATCACCTCCACCTGCCCGTCGCGGATGATATACAGCGTATGGCCCGCTTCACCCTGAGAGAAGACCGTTTCGCCGTCACGAACCTCGATCAGGCGGCTGATGCGCGCCAGGCGCTCCAGCTGCTCCTGATTCAGTCCGGCGAAAAGCTCGACGCCTTTGAGGAGTTCGACCAGTTCACTAGTCATGGGGATTGACCGTCCCTCGCGCCTGAGCAGAGTCCGCTCTGCTGCAGTCCATGATGATCCCTACCGGCATTGTACAGCCATCCGCACGGGCAGACAAGCATGTGCAGGTTGCCGCGAACACGACGACAGGGACAAAAACGACCGAGAGAGGCCGGTCCGGAGCCTCTCTCGGTCTCTGTGGCGCTGTCCGTCCCGCCGCCGGGCGGGAACAACCCCAGCCTAGATCAGGTTCTCCGTGCCCAGCGAGCGCTGGACGTGGCTGAGAAACTCGTTGCGCGTCTTCTCGTTACTTTCAAAAGCGCCAAGCAGGTGGCTGGTGATCATGCGGGCGTTGTGCTTCTTGACTCCGCGCATCATCGCGCACATGTGGGCGCCTTCCACCACCACGCCTACGCCCAGCGGGTTGAGTGTATCCATCAGAAAATTGGCGATCTGGGCCGTCATCCGTTCCTGCACCTGCAGGCGGCGGGCGAACAGATCGACAATGCGTGGAATCTTGGACAGGCCCACGACCTTGTCGCGCGGGATATAGCCGATGTGCGCTCGTCCGACAAAAGGCAGCATATGATGCTCGCACAGGGAGTAGAACTCGATGTCGGTCACCAGCACCATTTCCTGATATTCAACATCGAACAGGGCATTGTTGATCACCTTCTCCGGATCGGTGTAGTAACCCGCCAATAGCTCCTCATACATGCGGGCGACGCGCTTGGGTGTGTTCAGCAAACCGTCACGATCTGGATTCTCGCCTACCGCCCTGAGCAGCGTGCGCACCGATTCCTCGATCGCCGTGCAATCCACGCTGAGATTGAGGTCAATGTCGTATTCTTCCAGAAACTGAGTCTTGTTGCCGTTGAACACCTGAATGTCTGTCATGGTCAGCCTTCTCCCTCCTGACCGGCTGGCTGGCAGAATCTGCCCCGGCAGGGATGACCTGCACAGATGCCATTATTATCCGGTCAATATCTATACAAATCCTGTACACTTTGTGGTTTTACAATAGCATAGATAGTCAGAATTGTGAAGACAGCGAGTCGGTTTGTTTAACAAACTCTCATGAAAACACCCGCTCGCGTTCCCCCGTCAGGCGACATCGGCACGGCGGGCTACCGGCAGCGGCGCCGGTTGAGGGGGCAGAGACTCTCTGCTACAATCAGGACAGCAGCAGGCGGAACAGCCAGGGCTGCGCCCGGCATTGATCGACGGGGGGACAGGCCGGGCCGATTCTTCCCGCTGTTGCGTCGTCGGGTCACGCGGTCAATGCCCTTCATCTTCCGGGCCACCTGCCCCTGGGCAAGCGTGAGGCCGGGCGCAGGGATCGATCATCAGACACAAAACGCAGGGGGCGCGATGAGCAAAGCGACCATGACTGCCCAGGACGCCTGGCAGGCCACCCTCGGGCAGCTTGAGCTGCAATTGAACCGGGCGACCTTTGAAACCTGGGTCAAGGGGGCGCGGCTGCTGGCTTACGAGGACGGCTCGTTTATCGTCAGCGTCCGCAATGCTTATGTTAAGTCGTGGCTGGAAAAACGGCTATACAGCTCCATCCGCCGCACGCTGGCCGATCTGTTCGGGCGCTCAGTCGAGGTGCGTTTCGTGGTCTATGATCCACTGGAGGAGCCGGTTGATCTGGGGCCGTTATGGCCCGAGGATGAGCCAGAATCAGAAGGCGCCAGCGGCGAGCAGCCTTACGAGACCAACCTCAACCCGCGTTATGTCTTCGAATCTTTCGTGGTAGGCAGCAGCAACCAGCTCGCCCATGCGGCGGCGATGGCGGTAGCCGATCATCCCGGCAGCGCCTACAATCCCCTGTTCATCTACGGCGACGTCGGCCTGGGCAAGACACACCTGCTGCACGCCATCGGCAACGCCTGCCGCGCCCGCGGCCTGCGCGCCCTGTACATCTCCTCAGAGCAGTTCACCAACGAACTGATCGATTCCATCCGCGCTCAGAACACCGCCGCCTTCCGCAGCCGCTACCGGATGGTGGATGTCCTGCTGGTGGACGACATCCAGTTCATCGCCGGTAAGGACAGCACGCAGGAGGAGTTCTTCCACACTTTCAACGCGCTGCACAGCGCCAACAGCCAGATTGTGCTGGCCAGCGATCGCCGTCCGCGGGCGATGGCCACACTGGAGGAACGGCTCCGCTCGCGCTTCGAGTGGGGTCTGATCGCCGATATCCAGCCGCCCGATCTGGAGATGCGTATCGCCATCCTCAATGACAAAGCCGAACAGCAGGGCGTTCACCTGCCAGAGCCGCTGGCCGAGCTGATTGCCAACCAGATCCGGGGCAACATCCGCGAGCTGGAGGGCGTGCTGACCCAGATTCTGGCCCAGGCTCGCCTGGCGCACGTCCCGCTTTCCGATGAACTGGCCCGCCGTGTCCTGCGCGAGTTCCGCGCCCCGCGCCGCGTCCACACCGTTGACACGGTGCTGGAGGTCACTGCCGCCTTCCATAACCTGACGGTGGAAGACCTGATCGGCCCGCGCCGCACCAAGAAGATCGCCATCGCCCGCCAGCAGGCCATGTATCTGGCGCGGGAAGCGACGGAAGCTTCCCTGCCGCAGATCGGCGCGATCATGGGGGGGCGCGATCACACCACCATCATGCATGGCTGCGCCAAGATCGCCGAGATGCTCGAATCGGATGAGGAAATGCGGCAGGAGATCAAGCAGCTCCGCCTGCGTCTGTTCGAAGGCGACTGATCGCCGGGCACTCACCGTCGTGATATAAACCACCCTGCTGCTGCCGCGCCATGATCCCGGTTGTTCAGCGCGGCGTGTCCCTGCAGCTTATTGCGGCGGGCCGGCGAGCCGTAGCCGCTCGATGGTGAAATCGCGGGAGGGGTTGCTGCTCCGCTGCAGGGCGGCAATGGTCGCTTCTACATCGTAAGCCACACGGCGAATATCCACCTGAGCGACGCCATCAGCGAAGGTCGCCAGGGCGTAGGACGCCCGTCGGTCGCCATCGAACGGCATACCGACGCTGCCGGGGTTGACGAAGCGCCATGTCCCCAGGTCGCGATCCATTGGCCGGTGGGTGTGCCCGCCAAAGGCCAGCCGACCCTCACGGTCGAGCAGAGCGTCCAGGATCAGGTCATCAGGCGTATAGGGCAGGAGCACCATCTCATCATCGCCCGGCCCAGCATGGAAGCCGACCACCGGGCCGTAACCGGGCGCGTCCAGAGCCAGATCGGTGCCCAGACGATCCAGATATTCAGCAGACTCCCCGTCGAGCTGCTGCGCTGTCCAGCCAAAGGCAGCGTCGCGGCCCATCATCTGCCGGACATGGGCGGCCCAGGTCGCAGCGGTCGGACGCTCCGCATGAGGACGCGCCCCGGTGGTGACATAGCGATCGGTGTTGCCGCGGATGACCTTTGTCTGCTCCGCTGGCAGGGCGCGGATAACGGCCAGGCATTCGGCAGGCTGCGGGCCAAAGGCGACCAGATCGCCCAGAATCCAGGTCAGGTCAGCGCCGCCCATGGCCCGTAGATCGGCCAGCACCGCCTCCAGGGCGGCCAGATTCCCGTGAATGTCTGAAAGCACTGCCAGACGCATCATCTTTGGCTCCTGTGACTTTCCTGCATCTCCGGCAACAGGCGTGATTATACCGGAAATTGGCGGGGCATGGATGGCGCGTGCAGGCTCAGCACATCGCGCAGGTAACGGCGCCTCAGCGACACGGCGGCGCTTGTGATGATCTCAACGATGCCCGGCCTTCCCCGCCACTCGCCGCTACCATCGCTTCTCAGGGTCGCTTTTGCCGGATTTTGCGCTGTGCTATACTGATCGCGGTATGAGGGACGAAACTGACAGCGCCGCGTGGCGCAACCACTGGGAACGACGTCTGGCCAGTTGGGGGGAACGGCTACGCGCCTGGGGCCTGGAAGGGCTGGTAACCGCCCTGCTGGAGGCCGCTGAGCCACTCAGCCCGCTGGGAGCGCAGATACTGTACGTCGCCCAGCCGGCGCTGGGCGTATTCCTCCCGGCAGACTCGGTCGGGCGCTGGGCGCGCGCCCTGGAGGACCCGGCTACGCTGGCCTGGCTACGCGCTGGCCTGACTGCCACGCATCCGGATGAGGAAGGGCCGTCTGATGGACCCGCTGACTAGTGTCTTCACTCTGCTGGTACTGCTGGTCGCCTTTGTGCTGATCACGGTGGTTGCCCAGTTCCTGCGGCGGCAGCGGCGATTGCGCCTGTCGCTGCGTCCCATCACCGCCTACCGGACACTGCCGATCATGGTCAGCGAGGCGGTGGAGAGCGAGCGCCCGGTGCACATCTCTTTTGGCGGTAGCGGCCTGGGCCTGGAGTCGACGATCTCCGCCCTGGCTGTCTCCGACCTGATGTATCCGCTGGTGGAACGGGCATCGGTTGCCCGGCAGGCTCCCCTGATCACGCTGAGCGACCCGACAACGCTTGGACTGGCCCAGGGCACGCTGATCCGCGCCTACCGCCGCCGGGGAACCCCCGGCGCTTATCGCAGCCCTGCTGTGCGCTGGTACCCGCAGGGGCCGCGCTCACTGGCCTTCGCAGCGGGCGTCGGCGCGGCGGTAGCGGATGAAGACTCCAATGTCAGTGTGGTGGGCGGGCGTTTTGGACCGGAGATCGCCTTCATCGGCGAAGCCGCCATGCGCTACGACCAGACCTTCTTCGCCCAGAGCGACGATCTGGACGGGCAGGCCATCGCCTGGGTGATGGCCGGGCGGCCCCTGCTGGGCGAGGAACTGTACGTGGCGGGCGCTTACCTGCCGGTGAAACCGTCAGCCCTGCATCTGAGCCAGTTGCTGGCGATGGATGGCCTGCGCCTGCTGGTTGTCCTGGCCATCCTGCTGGTGGCGGCATTCACGGCTATCCGCGAATATTTCGTCCAGATCGCCATTGCGCTGGGCCTGATCGTGCTGGCGATCAGCATCTATTACGGGGTGACTTATCTGCGTGCGCGGAGGAGGGCCTGAGTCATGCAGCGCGTACTGGCGGTGCTGGCGTCCAGTCTGGTGCTGGCGCTGGGTCTGATCACGCTGTGGGGTCTGTTCCCCGGCTCGCTGGCGGCGCCGGTCGCCGCGGCCCTGATCCAGCTGGTGGTGATCGTCAGCGCAGTGGCCGTGCTGGTGGGCGTCCTGAACCTGCTGTGGGTGCACCTGCGGCGCGTGATTAATGGCGACCCGGGTTGGCCCTACAGCCTGGCCCTGTTCTTTTCCGCCCTGCTCGTGATTGTACTGATCACGCTGGAACGGCTGGGCCTGGTCGTGAACAACCAGCTGAGCGGCTTTCTGTTCAGCGCGGTGCAGGTCTCGGTGGAAAGCGCACTGGCCGGGCTACTGGCCTTCTTTCTTGTTTTTGCTGCGGCGCGCCTGCTGCGTCACCGCGTGACCTGGGGGGCGGTGCTCTTTGTCATCACCCTGCTGATCGTCCTGATCGGCTGGCTGGGGCTGCCCGTGCTCGGTCCGCTCAACGACCTGAGTGCATGGATTCGGGACGTGCCCGCCACCGCCGGGGCGCGCGGGTTACTCATCGGCATTGCGCTGGGGGCCACCGCAACCGGTATTCGGGTATTGCTGGGGCAGGACCCCAGTTATCGGGAGTAAATGGCAATGATCGACGACCGGCCTATCCCCCCCGAGGACGAGGGCCTGCCAGAATGGCTGCAGGGCCATGCGCTGCCTCCGGACGATGGCCAGCCGGAAGCCTCCGACGATCTCAGCCGCCCTGGCGACGACTCGCTGGACTTCCTGCGCGACATTGGCCTGGAGCCGCAGCCCGGTATCCGCGACACGGGAACCATGAAGCCCGTCTCCTCCACCCAGCCCCCCGCCAAACCGGGGCGCAAGCAGATCCTGGAAGAAGACGACGATCTGCCTACGGTGGAAGAACTGCGTGGCATCACCGCCACACTGCCCTGGATGCGCGATCTGCTGGGTCTGGAACCGCCGCCGGAACCTGCACCCAGCGGGGAACGCCCCGCTCCGCCTCCGGAGCCGCCCCCTGACGAACTGGACTGGATGGCCCTGGAAGCAGAGTCCGCGCCGGGTGCCCTGCCGGACTGGTTGGCCGGGATCGAGTCTGAACCGGCAGAAGCTGCGCCTGCGCCTTCCGGTATGGAGCCGGGTCTGCCGGACTGGCTTGCCGGAGCAGAAGAGGAAATCCTGCCCTCCGGCGCTGGCCCGGTCGAAGAGCCGCCGGTCGGCCTGGAAGCCCCGCCCGACTGGGTGCTGGAGACTCCTGCCGAGCCGCTCAGCGACGACAGCCAGATGACCTATGACGAATGGCTGCGCCAGCAGGAAGAAGCCGCGCGCGAACCCTCCGAAGCCGAGAAGCTGGCAGCTGAAGTGCCGGAGTGGTTTGAGGCTATCGCCGAGGGCGAACAGCCCACCTCGGAAGCCCAACCTCCCGCCGCAGCTGAGGCCGGACCGGAGTTCATGCCGGAGTGGTACCTGGGACTGGAGGAACAGGAAGAATCCCGGAAACCGGAGTGGTTCTCCGCGATCGAATATTCGCCGGACGCGCTGACCGCCGAACCGGTCATCCCGGAGAAATCCCCTGAGCCGGAACCATCGCTGGAAGATATCCCCGACTGGTTCGCTGCAGCGGAACAGCCAGCAGCAGCCCCTGCCGAACCGGAGCCGGAAACACCCGCGGAAGCCGAAATACCTGACTGGTTTACCGGGATCGAGCAGAGCGCGCCCCAGGAGCGGGCAGAGTGGGCTGCCGAATTGCTGGCCGCCGCGCCGGAAGAACCGGCCGTACCCGCTGAAGAGCCGGTAGTTCCAGTTGAAGAACCAGAGCTTCCGCCGCAGGTAGCCCGTCCCGAACACGTCACCGAGCCGCCCGCCTGGCTGGGTGAACTGCCCTTTGAGCTTGAGCCGACGCCTGCCGAAGCCGCGCCGGAATCCCCGGCCCAGGCCGCCGAGCAACCGGTGGAAGAATTCATGCAATTGATCGAGGAAAAGCTGGGCGAGGCGGAAGCTTTGCCCGGCCTTTCCTCGGGTCAGGATATGCTGGTGCCGCTGGAGCAGGCCGACCTGGATTTGGACGCCCTCCTGGCCGCGGCAGAACTGCCGCCGGAAGAGGAAATGGTTGAGACTCCGGCCCCCGGCGCGGAGATCACCGCCAGGCAGCTACCGGACTGGCTGGCTGGCGTTCAGGTTGGCAAGTTCTCCGCAGCGCGCCAGGTCCTGGATATCGGGGAAACGCCGCTTGATGAACTGAGCGAACGCCTGCGTGCCCTGCGTGAACGTGCGATCGCCGCCGCGGAAACTGCACCTCCGGCGACGGCCCCGCTGGAGGACGTGGCCGATGGTCTGGCCCCGGCCTCGGTCTTTGACAGCGCGACAGGCCGCGAGATGATTCTGGAAACGCGCCTGGACGAGCGCCAGACGGCACGGGTTGCCACGCTGGCCAGTCTGCTCGGTCTGGGCGAGGCAGCGGTCGAACGCGACGCGCGGGGGCAGCCAGTCACCCTGACCAGCACCGAACAGGCGGTGCGCATTGCGGAAGCCGCCAAACGCGCCCGCGCCCGCAGCCGTGTCAAACCGGCCCGCGTGCTGGTCACGCTGGCCTTGCTGGCGGCCCTGGTGCTGCCCTTCCTGCTGGATGTCTCCGCTTTCCTGCCCCTGCCGCCGACCACCCTCGATCCGGCCATCCATGGGACACTGGACGCTGCTATCGAGGGATTGAACGCGGAATCGCAGGTGCTGGTAGGCTTTGAATACGGCCCGACCGCCGCCGGGGAGATGGACGCGCTGACCAGAGCGCTGCTGACCCATATCCTGATCCGGGGGGCAAAGCCGGTGATCGTCAGCACCAACCCGGCAGGCGTGCTGCATGCCCGCAATGTGCTGGCTGACCTGGCTGCCGATCCGTTCATCCTGGCCCGCCGGGGGCGTGCGGCAGCCCTGACCATGCCCGCCGACTACGTGATCCTGCCCTACCTGCCGGGCGGCGTGGTTGGTCTGCGCTCCCTGACCGCCACCAGCACCGATACCGCCGCCCTGGATCGCGGCCTGTTTGCCGTCGACCTGGAGGGCAACCCGACCGGCCTGGATATCCATTTCCTCCAGACCGCTTTTGACCTGGTGCTGGTCTTCGGCGAGCGTGGTGAGGATGTCCGCCTGTGGGTGGAGCAGGTCGGTGCGGCAGTCAAGCTGCCGCTGGGCGCAGCGGTCGCCGCCGGGGCGGAACCGGTTGCGCGCCCGTACCTGGCATCCGGTCAGCTGATCGGCCTGCTGGCCGGTTACCGCGACGCCTATCGCTATGATGCCGTGCTGCGGGCTGCGCTGGCCCAGACAGGCGGCGTAGCGGTTGCCGGCGGGCGGCTGACGACCGGCACCCCGCTACCCAGCCCGACGCCCAGCCCCACGCCGACACCACGGGTCACCGCCACACCAACCTCCACCCCCTCTGATGAAGACCTGACGGCCACCGCGCTGGCTTCCGGCACGCCAACCGCCATCCCCAGCGCCACGCCGCGCGTGATCATCACCGCCACACCGGCCCCGACGGAGGCGCAGCCCGCCGCCGAACTCGCGACGCCCGTGCCACCGCCGCCAGCGCCGCCGGAACGCGATACACGCTGGTATAGCATGACTCTTGGTGCGCTGGCCGCCGGACTGTTGATCGGCCTGGGGGCAATGATCAACTTCGCTGAATGGATTCGCCGGAGGCGAGAGCCGTGACGCCACAGACGCTTGACGCCATCGGGGGCTGGGTGGGCTTCATCCTGACCCTGCTGATCTTCAGCTACCTGCTGACGGACAACTTCCTGTACCGCCTGACGGTCTATATCTTCGTCGGGGTAGCAGCAGCCTATACCGGCATGGTCGCCGTCGAGGGGGTGTTGTTGCCCTGGCTGCGTGGCACGCTGCTGACCCCCGGCGCACCGACCAGCCAGATCGTGCTGGGTCTGATTCCGTTGCTGGTCGGCGGCCTGCTCCTGCTCAAGGCGGTTCCGGCGCTCTCCCCGCTGGGCAACCTGGGCCTGGCCTTTTTGATCGGCATCGGGACAGCGGTGGCCCTGATCGGCACGGTCAGCGGCACCCTGATCCCGCTGGTCTACAGCAGCGGCGCAACGATCGGCGACGACTTTGTCAACGGCCTGATCATCATCCTGGGTACGATCACCACCCTGCTGTACTTCCAGTACCTCTCCGTCAAGACCCCGGAGGGAGAGGTCGTCCGACCGCTGATCATCCGCGTGGCCAGTGGCATCGGCCAGATTTTCCTGATCGTGACGTTCGCTTCGCTCTATGCGGGCGCGATCCTCTCCAGCCTGACCATTGTCAGCGAGCGGATCGCCTTCCTGCTGGCGCGTGTGATGGGCTGAGTGGTGTGAGCCATGGCTGGGACGAGCGACATTAAATCGATCATCGCGGTGGACTTCGGCAGCGTCAATACGCGGGCGGTGCTGATTGACCTGGTGGACGGCGCGTACCGCCTGGTTGCCCGCGCCGTGACGCGCACCACCGCCGACGATCCGTTGCGCGATGTGGCCGTCGGCCTGATCCGCGCCCTGACCACCCTGCAAGAGCAAACCGGCCGTCGTCTGCTGGAGGATGGCCAGCGCCTGCTGACGCCGGAGAAACGCGATGGCTCCGGCGTGGATGCGCTGGTCGCTACGGCCAGTGTCGGGCAACCGCTGCGGGTCGTCGTCGTGGGCCTGATGCCCGATGTCAGCGTGGCCAGCGCCCTGCATGTGCTGGCCGGGTCGTACGTCACCGTCGTGGATACACTCTCTCTGGCGGATATCCGCAGTGATGAGCAACAACTCAATGCTATCCTGGCCCGCAAGCCGGACATGATCTTCATCGTCGGTGGCACGGACGCCGGCGCGGAGCAACCGATCCTCGATCTGGTCAGAATTGTGCGCAGCGCCGTCCAGATCGCCCCGCACAAGCCGATGGTTCTTTACGCTGGCAATCGCGCCGCCCAGGATCAGGTACGTACCCTCCTTTCCGGCCTGTGCCAGCTTGAAGTAGCCGACAACGTGCGGCCCAGCCTGGAGGAGGAATCGCTTGGCCCGGCCCAAAAAGGGCTGGCCCTGCTCTACGACCGCTTCAAGATGGCCAGCGGGGGCGGCTTTGATGAGGTCAGCAAGCTCAGCCAGATTGGCGTGCTGCCCACCGCCCAGAGCCTGACCAACATCGTGCGCTACCTGGGCGAGGTAACGGCCCGCGACCGCCGCAACCCTGCCCGGGGCGTCCTGGCAGTCGATGTTGGCAGCGCCACAACCACGGTGGCCGCTTCCCTGCAACGCCAGCCGTACATCACCATCCGTACCGATATCGGCATCGGTCACAGCGCCGCCACCTTGCTGGATTTCACCACGCCGGGCAACATCCGCCGCTGGTTGACCTGGGATGCCTCCGACTCGGAGATCATCTCCTACCTGCACAATAAAGTCCTGCGTCCGGCCACCGTCCCCCAGACCGCCAGAGAATTGGAGCTGGAATACGCCGCAACGCGGGAGGCGATCCGCGTCGTGGTGGAAGAAGCCCGCACAACCTGGAAGACAGGGCCGACGATGCCCGTCCTGCGCCCGATCATCGGCGGTGGGGCGGTACTGGCCAACACGCCTCATCCCGGTCTGGCCGCCCTGCTCCTGCTGGACGCGATCCAGCCGGTCGGCGTGACCGAGCTGTGGCAGGACCCGGTCGGCCTGATCCCGGCCATGGGCGCGCTGGCATACCTGAAGCCGGAAGCCGTTGTCCAGATGATCGACGAAGGCGACCTGATCCGCATTGGCTCCGTAGCGTGCGTTGAAGGCCAGGTGCGACACATCGGGCGCGGCGGGATGCGCGTGGTCATCCGCCTGGCCGACGGCCAGGTGGTGCGCCACGATATTGCCGCTGGCACGATCTGGACCTATCCTCTGCCACCCGGTCAGACGGCGGCTGTTGATATCACCGTCACGCGCGGCCTGTCGATCGGCGGGCGCGGACGCCTCCGCCTGCAAATGACGGGTGGGGCTGCCGGGCTGATCTTCGACGCACGTGGCCGTCCGCTCCCCCTGCCGCGTGACGCCGAAGTCCGGGCACAACTCTACCCACGCTGGATCGCCGGGACGCGGGGCGTTATCCAGCGCCGCGCCGATGAAGTCGATGAATCGCAGGTTGGCCGGGACGAAATGGATCGCATTGCCCTGCAACTGGAAGCGGAAACGACGGTCACCGGGCCAGCCGAGGAATTGCTGGAAGTAGCCGATGCTCCCGCCCGGCCAGCTCGCCGGCGCTTCTTCGGCTTCCTGCGTCGGCGCTCCGCCCTGGCGGTGGAGGAAGCGCTTGACGAAGAGGCAGTGGAAGAAGACGGGGTTGCCGAGACGGCCCCGGCCCGTGACGACCGGCGGGCGCCGGCATCGCCCCTGGTGAAGCCGTTCATCGATGAGGAAGAGTTGCGAGCTGAATTACGCGGTCCCCGGGGTCGCCGGCGCTGATCTGGCAGCACGACCCGTGCCGGGCACCTGGTTGCGGTCAGGGGGCGCGGGTCACCGGGGAGGAACCTTTGCTTTTTTGAGCCGTCGGGCTTTTAATAGGGGTACCCTGCTGCACCGTCCCTGCAGGGGTGATTGAGTCAGGGATTATGGCAACCTACTATCCGGATCAGATAACCATCCTGCCCATGACGACCATACGTCGGGAGCGTGTGCTGCCACCGGACGTGGTTGGCGAGGTAACGGTGCAGCCTGATGCCTTCGTCAGCGCGGTCGATGTGGTCGCCCGTGGCGTGCGTGCCAGCCGCTATCTGGTGATCGATCTGCGGAATACGCTCGGCACGGACAAACCGGAGGCCATCGCTTCCCGGCTGCATGTCCGGCCAGGCGAGTTTGTGCGTCAGGGTCAGGTGCTGGCCGGCGACAAAAAGAACCGCCGTACGCTTCTGCGCGCTCCGGTGAACGGGATGGTGTCCGAAGTCATTGACGGCCGCCTGGTGCTGCGAACCGGCCTGAGCGAGATCACGGTGCGGGCGGGCTTCCGGGCTGTGGTAGTTTCCGTCCGGGAACGCAGCGTATTGCTGGAAGCAACCGGCGGCCTGGTTCAGGGTGTGTGGGGCAACGGTCGCAACTGCCTTGGCGCGATCAAGATCGCCCCGCGCGGTGGGCTGGGTGTGCTGGAAGAGGACGACATCACGCCGGACTGGCGGGGGGCAATTGTCGTCAGTCCCCAGCCGCTGGATCGCCTGGCCCTGGCCAAGGCGGAAACGCATAACCTGGGGGCGATCATCGCCCCTGGCATGCCGGCGGATTTGCGCCCGGTCGCGCTGAAGCTCAAAATCCCTATAATGTTGACTGAAGGCTTCGGCCCGGAGCCGATGAACCGCGTGGCGCAGGAGGTGCTGGAGTCTTACGCCGGGGCGCAAGCCTCGCTCACGGCGTACGAACCGGGCCGCTGGTCGTCGGATCGCCCGGAGGTGATCATCCCGGCGGCCCCGGCGGAACGCATCCCGCCGCCGCCGGCCCGCAACGAGCCGCTCCGGCCTGGCGCAGAGGTGCGCATCACTCGCCAGCCTTATGCCGGAGTGATCGGTCAGGTGCGCAGTCTGCCGCGTGTTCCGCAACGGATCGAGAACGGGCTGCATCTGCCGGTGGCGGAAGTCCTCCTGCCCAGTGGACGGGCCGTGACAGTCCCGCTGGTGAACCTGGAACTGTTTGGTCGGGGGTAAGCCCCCTGCGTTCAGGGGGTGCCTATCCCCCGCACAGTGAAGGAGAAAACAATGAGCGATAGGGACGAGTTGTTCAGAGACGACTCCTTCGATAGCGAAGAGCCTTTTGGCGAAGAAGACTTCTGGCCGGAGGAGGAAGAGGCCGGGGAAAGCGATCTGCGCTCCGAGCTGGGCGATGAAGAGAGTTATGTACCTGAGTTCGGCGAGGAGCTGGAAGAAGAGGAAGGCCGCCGCCGGACAATCCTGGGGATGAATCGCACGTTTGTCCTTATCGGCGCTGTCATTGCCCTGATCGTCTGCCTGGGCATCGGCGTCCTGTTGATTTACATCCAGGCCACCGCTGGCCCGACAGACATTGAACTGACCGTGACAGCCGTCTACGCGACCAACACCTTTGTCGCCTACGCGCTGGAACTGACCGAAACGCAGAATGCTGTCAACGCCAACCTGACCGCCACTGCCGACGCCTGGACAGACACCCCCACGCCAACGCCCACCTTCACAGCAACCCCCAGTCCTTCGCCGATGGTTGAACTGGCTACCCAGGTTCCGATCTTTATGACGCCCACCCCCGATCTGTCGGCTGGCGGCCTGGGGGCCAGCGCGATCGAACAGACTGCCACAGCGCTGGCTGCCATCCTGCGCGGCGGCACACCCACACCGGAAGTTGGCGTGCCCGGCGGCGGTTTTGTGACGGTCACGCCTGGCGTTGTGGCAACGGCGCTCCCCAGCACCGGCCTGTTTGACGAGGCCTTTGCCGGTGGCCAGGGTCTGAACGGCCTGCTCACCGCAGCGCTGGCCGTCGTTGGGCTGGGCGCGGTGATCGTCGTCGTCCGCCGTCTGCGGGCCCAGTAACAGTCTACGGGCGCAACCAGCCTCCCTGCCGGCCAGGTTCCGGCTGGCGCGGACTGTCCACAACCAGAATCCTCCGAGGCCGGGTGATGGCCGCCCGGCCTCTTTCTTCCCACTTCTCAGGGAGTGCACGGGGGGTCAGCGATCTGGCCTCGCCCCTGCCTTCCCTGTGATCCCCCGTGCCCTTCTCCACAGATGGAGGAGGGCACGGGGGAAGCCACCCGATCTCCTCTTCATCGACCTCTTGCCTGCCCCGGCGGCGATACAGCACCCGTCCCCGCATTTTTCTGCTACAATCTCTCCCGGTGCGGGATGCCCGTCCGGAAGGCATCCTTTTACCCCGCGGGAAATACGATGAACATCTCCTGGGCCTCCGAGCTATACCGCGATGAGGATCTACGGGCTGTGCTGCGCCTGCTGGCTGGCGGCCATTGTGTGGCTGTGGTGGGCATGAGCAACTTCGGCAAGTCCACCCTGCTGCGCGCCCTGCAATCCCCTGCCGCTGCCGCCTACTACCACGAGCTGACCGGCACATCCGCCCTGTTTGTTTATGTGGATTGCAACCGGATGCTGGAGCTTTCACCGCGTGGCTTCTTTGAAGCCACGCTGCGGGCCGTGCTGGAGGCGCTCCCGCCGGAAGATGACGCTCTACGATCGACTATCCAGACGCAGTATGAGATCATCGTCCAGCCGCCCAGCGACTTCGCTGCGCCGCTGGCGTTCAACAACGCCCTGGTCAGCCTGGTGGAGGAGGCAGCGCGGCGAGTGGTGCTGCTGCTGGACGAATTCGACGAGGTACTGACCGGCATCGAGCCGCGCATCCTGCTCAACCTGCGCGCCCTGCGCGATCGCTACGGGGCTGATCTCAGCTATGTGATCGCCTCGGTGATCCTGCCAACCTACGGCCCGGATGACGACCACATAGCCGAATTTGCCGAGTTGTTCGCCGCCGGGCGGCATTACCTCGGCCCGCTATCGCTGGAACACACGCGCCGGATGGCCGCCGAACTATTCACCGCCGCCAACGATCACCTGGACGAAGCCGAAGCAGAATTCGTGGAGAAGCAGGCGGGCGGCCACCCTGGCCTGATTCAGGCGGTTGTGCGCGTGCTGTTGCAGGTGGAAAGCGGCGCGCCGGAGCTTTACCAGCGCCGGGCCTTCGCCCTGGCCAGTGAAATCCTGGAATCCGACCGCCAGACGATCAACGAGTTGAACCGGCTGTGGCGGCAACTCACCCCTGACGAGCAGCAGACGCTGATTGACGCTGTGACCGGCGGCCGCTTCTCCCCGGAAATGACGCGCACGCTGGCTCAGCGCGGCCTGATCGATCCTGAGCAGATCGATCAACAGACACCGCGCTTGCTGGGGGAATTGTTCACTCGTTTTGTCCGCCGCAAAGCGCTGACGCGCAGCGGTCGCCAGCGCGGTATCCGCGTTGATACCGATTCCGGCCAGGTCTGGGTCGATGGCGCCGCCATCGAAACCCTGACCGATCTGGAGTATCGCCTGCTGCTGCTACTCTACGGGCGGCTGGACAAGATCTGTGACAAGTACCAGCTCGTAGAGGCTGTCTGGGGTGAAGAATACATCGACGAGGTCGATGACGCCCGGATCGAAAAGCTGGTCAGCCGCCTGCGGGCCAAGCTGGAAGCGCCTCCCGGCGCAGGGCGTTACCTGATCACCGTGCGCGGGCGTGGCTACCGGCTTTCTAGCGTACCGGAAGAATAGCCGGTTCGGAAGATCTCACGTCCGCCAGGCGCAGTGTCTGGCGCAAAACATGTTTTGGGTGTTCAATTCAGCCACCCAGTTGTGAAAATCGTTTGAATATACCCTTAAGACGAAGCCGGCTGTAGCAAGAGTGATGCTATACTTCGTTTCGGGGAACAGAGCGAACGACGCTTTCGCTGCCGCCTGAATTCCTGAAGGCAGCCTTGCGGCTGCATGCGATAAAATGGTAGCGTTATCGTGTGTATGAATTTACCGCTCCAGATCAGAACGACGACGGCCAGCCAGGCTCTGGCAGGCCAGTAACATGCACGAGGGAGGAGGCCGGTAATGGCTGTGCGTGATGCGACACTGCTGGTGGTAGAGGATGACGTCCATCTGCTGCAGGGTATCCGTGACATCCTGGAGATCGAAGGCTATCACGTCGTGACCGCTTCCAGCGGTGTGGAAGGGTTGGAAGTCCTGCACAGCATGCCCAAGCCGCCCGATCTGATCATCTCCGACATCATGATGCCGCGCATGGACGGCTACCAGTTTTTTGAGGCGGTGCGCGCCTCAGAACAATGGCTGGATATCCCTTTTGTGTTCCTGACCGCCAAGGGGGAAAAGCACGACGTCCGGCTGGGCAAGCGCCTGGGTGCAGATGATTACGTGATCAAGCCCATGGATCCGGAGGATCTGCTGGTGGTTGTTGAGGCCAAGCTCAAGCGCACTGCCCAGATCAAGGATCGGTATGAGAACCAGGTCTCCAGCATCAAACACAACATCCTGACCATCCTTAACCATGAATTCCGCACCCCCCTGACTTACATGGTGGCCTACGCGGACATGCTCAATACCGATGCTGAGAACCTGACCGCTGAGGAATTGCGTGCCTTCCTGCGTGGTGTCGACAGCGGCGCCGACCGCTTCCGCCGTCTGGTGGAGAACTTCATCGCTCTGGTGGAGCTGGAAACCGGCGAGGCCCGCAATAATTATGAATGGCGCCGCCAACCGATGACCGATGTCCGCCCACTGTGCAGCGAGATCATCGACATGACCCGCCCTGCTGCCGAGGAACGCCACGTCGAACTGGTCGCTATGGTCCCGGAGCGTGTGCCGGAATTCTACGCGGATTACGAGTACCTGCGGGCGGCGCTGGCCCAGCTTGTCGACAACGCGATCAAGTTCTCCGACAAGCCCAACGCACGTGTCGAACTGCGCGTTGACTCCGACGCGAACAATGTGCGCTTCGCCGTACAGGACTGGGGGCGCGGCATCGAGGTCGCGGAATTCGACCGCATCTGGGAGCCGTTCTACCAGATCGAACGCGCCCAGTACGAAGATCAGGGGGCAGGCTCCGGTCTGGCCATTGTACGCGGCATCGTCGAACTGCACGGTGGCAAGGTCGATCTGGAAAGCACCTTCGGCAAGGGCAGCACATTCACGATCAGCCTGCCCCGGACCGTCCCTGACCCGGCCTGAGGTGACAGCCAGCCGCGTGCTACGCCTGTCGCCCCGATCGTCAGCCTGCTGTCCGACTGCCGTCAGTGTGCATTTGACCTGCCTGTGCTAAGATAAAAAGCAAACCGGGGCACAAGCTCAAGGAGGCCGTCCGCTCATGGCGCAGTCATTGCTCGAAAAAGTCAATACCCTCATCTCGGCTAATTTGCATGGCCTGGTTGACTCGGCGCTGGAGAAGAACTCGATCAAAGTGATGGATGAATACATCCGTCAGGCCGAGCGCAACCTGGATTCGCTGGAAGATTCGGCGGCCACCATTGGCGGGACAGTGCGCACGCTCAAGCGCAAGTACAACGAGTTCGCCGCCGCCGCCGAAAAACTGGACCGCGATATTGACGCCCTGCTGATCAAGGGCAAGAACGAGCTGGCCGCTGCCGCCCAGGCCGACCTCAATACCAAGCAACAGCTCGCCCAGGAATATTATGAGCAGTGGCAGCAGCAGGAAGAGCAATATCGCAAGATGATGGATATGAAGCTCAAGCTGGAGGCCAAGCTCACAACCATCAAACAGGAACGTGAGCAGGTCATCGCCCTGCTTGAACTGGCGGAAGCCAAGCGCATCACCACCAAGACGATCAAGAGTCTGGATGACCTGGCTGGCCAGGGCGACGAAGATGTTGCCCGCGTGGTCGACGCCATCCGTAGCCGCCTGGATCGGGAGGATGCCAAGCTGGCGATGGCCACCGGTCGGCTCAGCGAACAGATCGAAGAGGCCGTCGGCTTCAGCGAGGTTGAACAGCAGCTTGAGGAACGCCGCCGTCGCCTGAATCTCGGCGGCGGCGAGAGCAGCGGGCAATAGCCCATCGCGGCAGGCAGAGATGCCGCCGCTATCATGAACCACCCATCAGAGCGAGGTCGCCGGGAAAGCACGATCAGAGGGATCCTTCTTCCCCGGACGATCTCGTTTTCTGATCCGCCGGACGATATCAGCGTACATAGCCCGGCGACACAATCCATAAGGGGGGGCAGCAATGAGCGAGCCAGAGGGACGTGAGTTCGGGCGCTACCGGCTAGTGCGGGAACTGGGTCGCGGCGGGATGGCCGTTGTCTACTACGGCCTGGATCCGGATGGCAAACCGGTCGCCATCAAGATTCTCAGCCGCCGCCTGATCCGCGATCCGCAATTCACGGCCCGCTTCCAGCGGGAGATTCAGGCTACCCGCGCCCTCCGGCACCCCCATATTGTGCAGGTCTACGACAGCGGCGAGCACAAAGGCATTCCCTACCTGGTCATGGAATACGTAGGAGGCGGGACGCTCAACCAGGTCCTGGATCAGGGCGCGCTCCAGCCAGCCATTGCCTCCCGCCTGCTGGCGCAACTGGCCAGCGCCCTGGATCACGCCCATCAGCAGGGCATCATCCACCGCGATGTCAAGCCTCAGAATGTGCTGATGGCCTCCCCGACCGAGGCCAGACTCACCGATTTCGGTCTGGCCAAGATCGTCGGCGATCAGGCCGGACTGACTGCCACCGGCGCAATGGGCACAGCCCGCTACATGGCCCCGGAGCAATTCAAGAACGCTGCCGCAGTGGACAGGCGCGCCGACCTCTACGCCCTGGGCGTGATCCTCTTTCAAATGCTCTCCGGCAGCTGCCCCTTCGAAGGGGATAGCGCCGCCGAACTGATGCACCAGCATCTCACCGCCCCGGTGCCCTCCGTGCGCGAATATGCGCCCGGTCTTCCTCCGCTGGTCGATCGCGTGCTGTATAAGGCACTGGCCAAGGAACCCAACGATCGCTTCCATTCCGGCAGGGAGATGGTCACCGTCTTTCAGGATGTTCTCGCCGGGCGACCGGTGCGCATCGCCCTGCCGGAACGGATGGACGATCTGACCCAACCGGCACCAGACGACTTCGGCAGCGACTGGCAGGCCGTGCCGCCGGGTGTAGAAAGCACGCGGGAGGATCTGGAAACCCATCTGGAAACGATGCGCCCGGCTCACCGGGCCTTGTTCCACCGGGCGCTGTCCGCCTACGATCAGGGCGACAATGCCACGGCCCTGGCGTTGCTGCGGGAAATCCTGGAGGCTGATGAGCGAGCGGCAGCGGCCTGGGTGCTGCGCAGCTATGTGGAAGCCAACTGGTACGATCAGGTGCAGTGTGCCCGCAACGCGCTGGCGGTCGCCCCCGATATGCCGGATGCCGCCCTGCGTCTGGAACAACTCCAGGCGGAGGGGCCGCCGGAGGGCTTTGGCCGCACACACAGCGACATCCCGGCGATCGGCACAGGCCGCAAAGCGGCCCAGCCCGTCACCCCGCAACTACCCGCGGAAGATGATGCGCTGGACAACCTCTACCAGTGCCCCTATTGCGGCGTGGTCAACGATCTGCACCTTCGCCGCTGCACCAGCTGCCAGCGCAGCCTGATGCGCCCCCTGCCACCGGAACGCCAGCCGACACCCGCCCTGCTGACGGCCCGCTCGTTGAGCTTTGGCCAGTTTGTCTTCATCCTGTTCCAGACATTGCCCGCCTTCTTCTGGACCTGGTACAGCCGCCTGGAAGACGGCTCCCGTCTGAAGTGGATCATGGAGCAACTCTTTGCCACCGATGCCTCGCATATGTTCGCCGGTGACTTCTACCGCGTGCTGACGCCTGAGGTGTTCACCTTCATCCTGACCACCACCCTGATCCGCGCCGGGCTGGTCCTGCTGGTGGCCATCGGGCTGCGTCTACGCCTGATCTGGAGCTTTTACCTGGGACTGCTGGTATTTGCTGCGGAGATCGGCTGGGGCATGTTGGGCTTTGCCCGCTCCTGGACAGGCTCCATTCCCGGCGTTGGCGGGGCGCTGCTGGCGCTGGGGATGCTGATGATACTCAGCCGGGCAGCGGTCAACTTTGTCAGGACCTCGGAGCGTTACCTGGTTCGCCCGGACGCCAGATTACCCAACGGTGAGGCCTACTGGCAACTTGGCAAGGAGTACGAACGTAAAGGAATGTGGGCGATGGCTGTCGCTCATTACCGGGCGGCGGTCGCTGCCGCCCCTGAACGGGCCGAGTTCTATAAGTCGCTGGCCATCGGGTATAATGAGTTAGGTCGGCTGGATCGGGCCTGGCCTGCCCTGGAGCAGGCCCGCGACCTGGCCCCTGCCGACAAAGAGATCCCTGCACTGATGCAACGCCTGGCCACGGAACGTGTCGCCGGCGGCAGGACAGACAGGGGAACAGGGAGCCTTTGATGAGCGATGACTTGATGACCCCGCGTGAGCGCCTGCGCGAGCGCGCCAAGAGGACCGTGTGGGCCGACGCCTTCTTCCGCTGGGAGAGTGCGGTGACGATCGCCCTGACCATGTTGCTGGCCTTTTTCGTCCCGCAGCTGCCCGCGCCTTTTGAATGGTGGCAGTGGTGGTACTGGCTCGTAGCCGGGCTGATCGTTGAGGCCGGGCTGGTGCTGACCCACGTCACTGACCCCCAGTCGGCGCAGGTTGCCGTCGCCCGCCTGTTCCGCCGCGAGCACGATCCGCGTGACATCCGCAGCCGCACCGCCCGCCAGCAGCTCCAGAAGGCACTGGACTATCGGGATCGGATCGCCGACCTGGTCGCCCAGCAATCGGGCGCCCTGCAACTCAGCCTGCAGCAGACGCTGGACGACGTAGACGAATGGATCGCCCAGGTCTACCGCCTGGCCCGCCGCATGGATAGCTTCGCCGCCGACTCCCTGCTGGAGCGCGACCGGCGCAACGTGCCGAATGAAATCCGCGCCCTGCGCCGTCGCCTGGAAACTGAAGAGTCACCCACCGTCCGCCAGGAACTGGAAGATGCCATCCGGCTGAAGGAACAGCAACTGGCCAACCTGAAAGCGGTCGAGGACAACATGAAGCGGGCCGGCCTGCAGCTGGATAACACCCTGGCCGCGCTGGGCACCCTGTACGCCCAGGTACAGGTCATCGACTCCAAAGACATGGACAGCGCCCGTGCCCGCCGGTTGCGCGACGAGATTCACGACGAGGTGGCCGAGTTACAGGATACGATCCTGGCCATGGACGAGGTGTACTCCACCGGCCGGCTGCGCGACTGAGCGCCGCGCGCCCCCTGCCGCCGGCTTGAGAGGAGAGGGGTATGGAAGCGCTGGTGCCATCCTTCCTGCTGGAACCGAACCTGCTGTACCTGGTGCTGGTCACGGCGGCCTGGATCGCTGTACTGGCCCTGTTCGTGCCCGGCACGGGGATCATCGAATTGCTGGTAGCCATCGGGCTGTTGTTCGGGCTGGGCGGGCTGGTGGCTATCGGCGCGGGCTGGCCGGCCCTGTTGTTGCTGCTGGTGGCCTTTGGCCTGTACGCCCTGGCCATCCTGAGCCAGTTCCTGGCGGCCCGCGAACCGGCGCGCCAGTTCCGGCTGCCGGTCTCTTCCTGGACGGTAGCCCTCGTGGCGACCGTCGTCCAGATCGGGGCCGGTTTGTTGCTGACGACCAGCCTGCCGGCGCTGGCCTGGTGGCTGGTTGTGGCGCTGGCGCTGGGATCGCTGGCCATCTACCGCTGGATGCTGCTGCCGACGGTCAACGCCCTGCGCCCACCGCCCCAGGCCGGGGTTGAAGCCCTGATCGGCGCCAGGGCAGAAGTGCGCACCAGGCCGATCAAACCGGGCCAGCCGGGGATGGTCTACCTGAACGGTGAGCTATGGCAGGCCGTCTCCAGCGAAGAACTGGCCATCGGGGAAACGGTGGAGGTCATCGCCCGCGAGGGGATGCGCCTGACCGTCCGCCGGGCGCCTGCTGAACGCCCATGAGGGCCGCCCATACCGCCCGGAAGAACCATGACGCATGAGGACAACTCGCCTCCTCCGGAGGCCGATGGCTACCGTCTGGCGTTTGCCTCCCTCTTTGACCTGCGGGCCATCCACCGCCTGGAACAGGTGCTCTTCCCCGGCGATGCGTACGGCTACCTGGATTTGCTCATGTTGCTGATCGCCCCCGGTATGGTCAACCTTAAGGTGGTGGCCCCGGATGGCGCGCTGATCGGCTTTGTCTCCGGTGGGCGGCTGTTCCGCCTGGGGCGGACGTGGATCATGACCATCGGCATCCACCCGGCCCACCAGGGGCGCGGTCTGGGGCGGCGACTGCTGGCCGCCTGCGAGTCGTTGCTGCCCGACCGCACGATCTACCTGACCGTCCGCGCTGACAACACCCGCGCCCTGACCCTCTACCGGCTCAACGGTTACCGCGAGGTAGGTCTTAAACCCGGCTATTATGGCAACGGACAGCCGGGAATCGAAATGCGCAAGGATCGCCCGCCCACCTGAAAGAATCAACCGCCGTAGCCGGGAAACAGCGTCACACCGCTTCCACAGGGATGAAGCGCAACAGGTCGGCAGCGACATCCAGCACGGCCACCGAGCGCGGCTCCCGCCGCAGCCCGCCCAGCGCTCCGGGGTTGATCACCCGCGTCCCGCCCAGACGCTCATCACGGCGCAGGTGGGTGTGACCGTGAATCACGTAGCGGTACGCGCCCGACCGGATCGCCTGTTCCAGACCATCATGGCCATGCAACAGGGCGATCGGGAAGCCATCGACAACCAGATCGACGGACAGCCGGGGCGGCGCGCAACCGATCTGGCGGGCCGCCGCCGCCAGATCAGCCGGTTGCTTATCCATGTTGCCCAGCGCGAAGGTCACCTCCCACCCGGCGAAGAGCAGGACGATGTCGCCGCTGGTGATATCGCCGCAGTGCAACAGGCGGGTGACGCCTTCCCGACGGAAGATCGCCAGCGCAGCCTGTGTGGCGGCAGTAGCATTGTGGGTGTCAGAGAGAAGGCCAAGGAGCATAGGGGATCCTCTTTACCGGGGACAGGCGTCACCCGCCAATCCGCGTCAGGGTGATACTGAAGCTCCCCGGCTCGGTGGTCAGGGGCGCGATCGGACTGACGATCAGCGTCGCCTCGCCCGCCGCCCCTCCCAGATCAAACTCCCACGAGCCGCGCGGGCCATCGCCGGGCATCAACAGCCGTCTCACCGCCGTCTGTTGCCCGTGCGTTACCAGCTGCACGATCCACTCCTGAGGCAGGACATTGTCGATATACAGCCAGCCTTCTGATTGCCAGCCACCCGGCCCGGCCTCGAAGTCATCAAAGTAGCCGATCTCCGGGATGTGTACATCGTCGATGACCATGCCCGGCGCGTTGACCGCTTCGTCCGTGATCAGTTCAAAGCGCAGCAGCACTTCCCTGCCGGCAAAAGGTGTCAGGTCGACACGCTCACGCATCCAGACCGGCCCGGCGTCGCCGCCGCTGTCGCCCGTGTAGGCCGGGCCGTAAGCATTGCCGTGCGGATTTTCGGTGGTGGTGTACAGACCGGGGAGGGGCGTCCATGTCGTGCCGCCGTCGGTAGAAGCCATGACATAAGCGTAATCCCACAGGTATTCGATGTCATACCAGGTCTCGAATTCCAGCGTGGCCCGCTTGACGCCGCGCAGGTCAAAGGCACGGGTCAGGGTGGAATCAGCCGAGTCGCCCCGATTGGAATACCACATACGCGCCCCGCTGGACGGCTCCGTCGGCACCAGGCGGACAGTCTCCGCACCGCTGAAATCCAGGCGGATCCGCCCCGGCCCCGGATGTTGCAGCGCGATGTAGCGGGCGCTGTACTGCGGCGCGCTCAGGGTGAGTCTGGCCGGGTAGGTCGTCACCGTATCCTGCACCCGCGCCGCGCCCAGTGCCCTGCTCAGCAAGGTGTAACCGTAGCGAGCATCGCCGCTGTCATTGAGCAGGTTGGCGACCGTCCAGTCGGCGAAGAGAGCGATGCTGTTCAGCGGCTGGCCGGTCTCAGGATCAGCGGCGCCCAGTTCCCGCAGGACGGCATCAATGCCAGCCATACCATTGGCGTCCTGCCCGATCAACAGGCGCGTGCCCGCGTCGCCAAAACGCTCGTGAAAGTACGTGGCAAACAGGAACGAGGCTCCGTAATGCGGGATCGTGGAATCGTCCTCCGGCCAGGTGGTCAGTTGTACGCCGGGATCGCGCAGGAATTGCGGCGCGAAGCCGGTCTGATCCAGCCCGGCAAGCAGCGCCGCCAGCTCCGCCGCTCCTTCGTCCAGCCAGGCGTCCTCGTTGGCGTCGTGATTCCAGTGAATCATATGCTGGAATTCATGCGCCAGCACAGCATCGTAGTAGGCCGTGCCAATGGCCTGCCGCATGGTATCCAGATTGACAAAGATCATCTCGCGCTCGTTGCTGCCGGGCCTGACCTCCGCCGGGTAGAGGCTTTCCGCGCTGAAGTACGCCGCTGTACCCGCCCCCAGGTTGGCTGCATGCAGGATGTGCAGGCGCGGATCGCCGTCAATGCCGGGGTCGGCTTCGGTGCCGAAGGCCGCACGCAGCAGCGGGTAGGTATGTGTGCTGAATACCCGGGCGGAATGTTCCAGCGCCGTCTGGTTGACTTCCGCGCCATCCTGCACCCACATGTAGACCACATCGGTTACGTAGCGCAGCGTCGCCCTGACCTGGAACTTCTCGTCGGTCTCGACGTTGTCCGCCCAGAAGAGCATGCTGTCGCCCACCCGCCAACTCTGGACGGGCGCGACAGGTGGGGCGGGAATGGCTTCCAGGCCCCGCAATCGCTGCGCCAGGGCCACCGGATCGCGCGCCGGCAGGGGCACGGCCAGTACCTGCTCCAGGGTGGAAAAGACCGCGGAATGCGGCCCCTGCGCGGCCAGCGGCGCGGGCAGGAGGATGACGACCAGCAGCAGACAGCGTAGCAGTGAACGGGACATGGTCTGCTCTTTTCATGCGCCGGGCGGGCGATCTGGATCAGGCCCCCTGCACCCCCGGATGGAGACCGGGGGCCACCGACGAGCCTTTCGCCTCGCTACCGGAGAAATCAGGTTAAGCCGGGGCGTTGGCTGCATCACCGGGGAAAGCCGGATTCATCTCCCCGTGAAACGGATCGTCCTCGCTGAACCAGGGAAAGTTTGGCAGCAATTCCTGTAACTCTTCCGGGTTAAAGCGCTCCGCCAGGCGGCCCAGCAACGCCGCAAAAGCCGGATGCTCCGCCAGGAAGGACTTCCAGTCGAAGTCCGGATTGTTGAAGAGCTGCCCCGCGCCGGGGAAGAACCGCTCAAAGCCACCCTGGCGTAACTGCTCGAAGAAATCCGGATTCTCCTCCAGGAAGCGATCCAGATCGAAATTCGGGTCAAGGAACAGGCCAAAAGGCTGCATCCCCTGCCCGCCGGGCATGATCATGATCCCCGCCTGCGGCGGACGGGCTGCCAGCGTGACTTCCACCTGCAGCGCTTCATCGCCGCGCAGCACCCCCAGTGTGATCGTGTCGCCCGCTTCGTAAGCATAGATGCGATCGGCCAGCGTGCGCTCCGCGTCGACCACGTCGCCATCCACCGTCGTGACCACATCCCCCGGCTGCAGGCCGGCCTGTGCGGCGGGTGTCTCAGCCATCACCTCGACGATCAGCGCGCCTTCGCTGGCGGTTGGCAGGGCGAAAGGCAATTCCTCCTCCCCGGCCAGCTCATCCAGCAGTTCCGGCGTCAGCGTGACGTAGACCACACCCAGGTAGCCCCGTGGCTCCCCAACCGGAACGGCAAAAGGCACGACAGGCCACACGACGGCTGGCCGCACCGGGCGCGTCACGCGGGCGATGAACGTCTCCACCGGCGTCCCCGGAGCCAGAGCCAGAGTCAACTCCAGCGTTTCACCGTTGCGTTCCACCGTCAGGGGAAGCTCAGCGCCCTGCGCGGCACGGGTGGCCAGCACACCGCTGTCATACGTTTCCGGGGCATGGCCGTCAATAGCCGTCACCTGGTCGCCGACCTGTAACCCCGCTTCCTCCGCCGGGGAATCGGGCGTCACCGCCGTCACCAGCCAGCGCTCGTCCAGATCGGCAAAAGTCACCCCGGCCACACGGATGTGGCGAGCCAGGATCGCTTCCTCACCGGGGACAGCACCACTTTCAGGCGGAGCGACGGGCGTTTCTTCCGGCCAGGTGCCCAGCGTGACCGCGATCTCCAGCGTCTTGCCGCGCCGCTCAACGCTCAGCGTGATCGTATCGCCCGGCGCGTAAGCCCGGACGGCGTCAAGCAGACTCTTCTGGGCGCCAATCGGTTCGCCGTTCACTGCTGTGATCAGGTCGTTAACCCGCAGCCCGGCGGCGTGGGCCGGAGAATCAGGCATCACCGCCACGATCAGGGCGCCGTCCTCCCGCTGCTCAAACTGGATACCCAGGTAAGGCCGCCCGCCGTCCTGCGCTATCGCCAGCCCGGCGACCAGTCCCACCAATAACACGGCAGCCGCGGCTACCAGCCAGCGTGTACGCATCATCTAACCCTCCTGCTAACAGCTCTTTTCGACTTCCACATGGATTCTTTTATTCCACATCCCCTGCAAGACCCGGCGGAAACAACCCGCCGGTTTCCTTCGTCATCAACCTGGGCTTTCTCCACCGGCCCCTCTTCGCCTGACTTTACCGCACCCGGCTGAAAAGCGACCAGGGATCGGCCCGGTTACTGCCCCCTAAGGCGCAGTGTCGACGCTCTTGCTGGCCGCAGTGCGCTTCTGCTGGCGGATCAGCCGCAGCGCCGCGCCGGGATCGGCCAGCGACTCCGGTGGCGGGATCTGGCGCGGCAGATGGATCGTGAACGTCGTGCCTGCCCCCGGTGTGCTCTGCACCGTGATCCGCCCACCGTGCGCTTCCGCAATCCAGCGGGCAATGGCCAGCCCCAGCCCGGCGCCGCCCTGCTTGCGGGCGCGGGCCTTGTCAACGCGGTAGAAACGCTCAAAGATGTGCGGCAGATCTTCCGGCGGGATGCCCTCGCCGGTGTCAGCCACGGCCATCAGCGCCTCCGGGCCATCCGGCCAGACCGACAGGGTGATCGTGCCCTCCGGCGGCGTGTACTTGAAAGCGTTGCTGATCAGGTTGAGCAGCAGTTGCTTGAGGCGGTCAGGATCAGCGTGAACCCGCACCGGCTCAAAGCGGCCCAGTTGGACGGTTGCGCCGTTCTGCCGCAGCACCTTGGCCTGCTCAAAGACCTCCAGCATCAGCGTGTCCAGCTCCAGGTTCTGGGTGATCAGCGGCAGTTCACCGGCGTCGGCCTGGGCCAGCAGGAGCAGATCGCCGACCATACGGGCCATACGCTTGCTCTCCCCGGCGATGGCGTCCAGCGAATCATTGTCCGGCCCGTAGCGGCGGATGATGTCCACGTTGCCCTGGATCACGGTCAGCGGCGTGCGCAGTTCATGCGAGACATCGGCGACAAAGCGTCGCTGGGCGTTGAACAGCCGTTCCAGCCGCTCCAGCGTGGCGTTGAACACCACCGTCAGGCGGCCCAGCTCGTCCATTGGCCCGTTATAGGGGATGCGCCGGCTGAGGTCATCGCCGGTAGCGATCTGGGAAGCAGCCTCAGCGATCGTCTCGATCGGACGCAGAGCACGCTCGATCAGGGCGTTGCCCAGGAAAAGCGAGGTGATGAAGGCGAAGATCCCGGCTACCAGCATCACCGCCGTCACCCGGCTCTGGGCCTCCAGGATCGGGCTGATCGCCTGCGCTGCCTGAATACGCCCCACAATGCGATCGGAGACATACAGCGGGCGCGTCAATACGCGCAGCGGGAACCCATTGAGCACAACATTGCGCCGGGTTTGTTCCTGCGTGGTCAGGGCGCCGGCATCCAGCGGGGCGCTGTAGCTGCCCAGATTGGTGGAGCTGCTGTTGAGCCGGCCATCGTAAGTCCATACCTGGACGAAGACATTCGAGGCACGGAAGATGTCCAGCTCCGGCGGTAGTTCAAAGATCAGTATCGGCTCCCCGCGTCGCGATAACTCGATGCTCGGCCCTTCAATGCTGCGAATGACCTCATTGACCGTCTCATCCAGGGAGCGATCAACCGAGTCGATCAACGCCCAGTGCAGCACACTGATCACCGTGGCGCTGAAGATCAGCAGGATGCTCACCAGGAGGGCGGAATAGGTCAGGGTCAGGCGCAGACGAATGCTCATGCAGGCTTACCGCTTTCAGACATATCAACCATGCGTTCTGCCCCTAAGTATACGGAATGCCAGGCAAAGAAACATGAGCAACTCGTGAGGCCATAACGCCCCGACTCCCCGGACGCCCCCGCCGGGCAGTTGCCCTTACCGACCGCCCAAGATACAATGCGAGTGGTCTACAGAGACATGACTTAACCGGGAGGAACGACGGTGGGGCACTGGCCTGATAAATACGTGATCGGCCTCACGGGCAATCTGGCAATGGGCAAGAGTCTGGTGCGCCGGATGCTGGAGCACCTCGGCGCGTATTCGCTGGATGTTGGCGGGCTGGCCTACCAGGCGATGGCCCCCGGCGCGCCTGCTTACAAGCCTGCGATCCAGACGTTTGGCCTGTGGATCCTGGATGCGGAAAACCGCATCGACCGGGCCAAGCTGGACGCGGTGGCCTTTTCCCATCCGGAGGCGCTGCGCCGCCGCGAGGCGCTCACCCAGCCGCTGATCAGCCGCGCCCTGGATACCCTGATCGGGCGCGCCCGGCACCGGGTCGTGGTCGTCGAGGCCATCGACCTGCTGGAAGGCCATCTGGCTGACAAGGTGGACGCCATCTGGGTAGTCAATTCCTCCCCGGAGAACCAGATCGCCCGCCTGGTCAGGAGCGGACTCTCCGAGTGGGAAGCCCGCAAACGCATCGACCTGCAGAACCCGCAGGCGGAGAAGCTCAGCCGCGCTACAGTGGTCATCCAGAACGACGGCACGCCGGAACAGACCTGGGCAATCGTCCAGGCGGAATGGAACCGCCTTGGCGCACGGCTGGGGTTTGCCCAGGTTGCCGAGGAAACCACCACGATCCCCGTCGATGTGGCGCCCACCGCAGGCCAGCTGGCCATCAAAGAGGTGGCCATCAAACGTGGTATGCCCCGCAACGCCGAGGAGATCGCCGCCCTGCTGACCCGCCTGACCGGCACGCCGCACAGCCGTATGGACGTGATGATGGCCTTCGGCCAGAAGAGCTACATGCTGGCTCAGGGAGATGGCCAGAACGTCGGCATCATTGGCTTCCAGGTGGAAAACCTGATCACCCGCGTTGACCAGCTCCTGATCCGTCCGGACGCCCTGATCCCGGCGGTGGTCACCGGCCTAATCGAAGCGGTGGAGGCATCCTCACGCGAGCTTCAGAGCGAGATCGGTTTCCTCTTCCTGCCCCAGAACACGCCGCCAGCCATGCTGGAGATCCTCAACGGCCTGGGATACACCCCCCGCACGCTGGAGCAGATCAAGGTTCCGGCCTGGCGGGAGGCAGCGCGGGAAAGCCAGCCCCCCAATACCATGATCTACGCCAAACAATTGCGCGCTGAGCGCGTGCTCAAGCCGCTGTAGCAAAGGATAGAGACGCCATGCAAGATCTGTTGAAGCGTTTGCCGGGGGCAGCCTGGGCGGAAGCACACCCCCGCCTGACCGCCTGGATCGTGCTTGCGCTGGGCATGGTGATCCTGCTGGCCATCGAGGCACGGGATGTGGGTCTGTTGCCCGGCCAGTGGATCGCCCTGATCGTGGCCACCGTGCTGGTGGCTGGCGCCTGTATCTGGATCATCACCTGGGATGACGAAGAAGGCGAGGACGAAGGCTAACCTGCTGCTGGCATTCCCATTCGCTGGAATCACACAGGCGCGCCAGAACCGGCGCGCCTGTGGCTGTTTGAACAAACCGGCCACAACTCAGGATGGGAGTTCCCTGCGGCGATGGATCGCTGCTGCTGGACAGGTGCATCCAGCGATCTGGTGAGGATCATACACCTCCCCGGCTGTGGAGGTAGCCCGGCGATAGCGCTGCTCTTGCCGTGTGGCAGGAGATAGACGCGCGAGGCATGGTCGTACTCCGTCCTGTTTACCCCTCACCGACGTGGCCCGGCGTGGTATCATCGTCGGCTGTTGCGTCTGTCTGCACTCCCCCGGAGAGAACCCGCCACCCATGACTGTCCTCAGTGTCGCCTACAACGTGATCAGCCCGATCTTCATCATCATCCTGCTCTCGGCGCTGACCACGCGCTGGTTTCCGCTGGAGCCGCGCACCGTCTCCACGATGATTGTCTACCTCTTTTCGCCCCTGCTGGTGCTGGGATCGATGGCCAACACAGAACTGCACCCGGAGGAACTGGTGCAGATCTTCGGGGTGATGCTGGGGTTGACCGTTGTCATGTCAGCCCTGGGCTTCGGGTTGGCCCGCCTGCTGGGCTACGACCGGCGGTTGGAAAGCGCCTTTGTGATGACCATCATCCTGATCAACGCCGGCAACTACGGTATCCCGCTCAACGAGTTTGCCTTTGGCCGGCCAGGTATGGAGCGGGCGACGGTCTACTATGTGGCTTCGGCGGTGATCGCCAACACGTATGGCGTCTTTCTGGCCTCGCGTGGGACGGCCTCCGCCCGTCAGGCGCTGCTCAACGTCTTCAAGCTGCCGATGGTCTACTGCCTGCTGATCGGGCTGGCGCTGAACTTCACCGGGACAACGCTGCCCCTGCCGCTGCAGCGGGTGGCTGACCTGCTGGGTGGTGCAGCGGTACCGGGCATGCTGGTCCTGCTGGGGATGCAACTGGCGCGGGCATCACTGCGCGGCCAGATTAAGCCGATTCTGATTTCCGCCGGGATGCGGCTGATTGTTGCGCCGCTGGTGGCCGCCGGGCTGGTGATCGCCTTCGGGATCGGCGGCCTGACACGCGATGTTGTGATCGTTGAATCGGCCATGCCCACTGCCGTAATCACCAGCGCGCTGGCGATTCAGTTCGACGCCGACGGTGACTTCGTAGCGGCGGCGATCCTGGTCAGCACGCTCGCCAGTATCGTCACGCTCAGCCTGCTGCTGGCACTGCTGGGCGTCTCGTAGCGCGGCGGCGATCAGCCCGGCGCGCGCCGCCGGGCATTCACCACCCGTTGCCGGGCGGCCCACACCACGCGCAGGAAGTGACGCAGGTGGTGCAGCGGGCGGATGTGACTTTTTTCTCCAGCGTAGATCGTGCGGATCGGAACCCAGGCCAGCCGGTAGCCTTCCGTCACGCAGACGGTGATCATCTCCACCTCGAACTCAAAGCCCTGTTCGGCGCTGCTCAGCATGGATTCCATCAGGCGGCGGGAGAGCAGGCGGTAGCCAGACTGGTTATCCGGGATGTGCTGGCCCAGCGCCCAGGAAAACAGCAGCGTGCCCAGCGTATTGGAGACGCGGCGCACCGGCGGCATCCCGGCAAAGTTCCGGGCGCCGATGATCAAATCGGCCTTGCCCTGTCCATACGCTTCCAGAAAGCGCGGGATTTCCTCCGGATCGTGCTGCCCATCGGCATCGAGCGTGATCACGGCCTCGTAGCCTTCGTCCAGGGCGCGGCGGAATCCGGCCCGCAGGGCCGCGCCCTTGCCCTGGTTGGGAATCTGGCGCAGGACGATGGCTCCGGCAGCCTCGGCCACCGCCGCCGTGTTGTCGCGGGAGCCGTCATCGACGACCAGCACCGGGACGTGGCGCAACGCGCCGCTGATGACCGGCACGATACGTTCCTGTTCGTTGTAGGCGGGAATCACCGCCAGGATGTTGGCCATGAGCTAGACCCAGTCCTCGTAAGTCTCTTCAATTTCCTCGCGCAGGCGCAAGAAGCTGCGGTACCGTTGCAGGGCGATCTCACCACGACGAACCGCTGCCCGGACAGCACAACCCGGCTCGTGGGTATGGGTGCAGTCCGGGAACTTGCAGTCCGCCACATACGGTGCAATATCCACAAAATAGGCTTCCAGTTCGCCTGGCTCAACATCCCAGATGCCGATGGCACGGATGCCGGGCGTATCCGCCACGTAACCGCCGCCATCCAGCCGGAACAATTCGCGGTGGACGGTAGTGTGACGGCCCTTGGTCGTCGCCTGGCTGACGGCAGCGACCCGCAGCCCCAGCCCTGGTTGGATGGCATTGAGCAGGCTGGTCTTGCCCACACCGGATGGCCCGGCCAGGATAGAAATATGGCCGGTCAACAGATCGCGCAGGGCGTCGATGCCCTGGCCGGTCAGGACGCTGGTATACAGCACGGGGTAACCCAGCCGGTCATAAAGGTCGAAGATCGCCCGTGCTTCCTCCAGGGAAGGCAGCAGGTCAATCTTGTTGCAGACGATGCGAATCTGGGGGATGCGACCCTTTTCCGCAGCCACGATCAGGCGGTCAAGGGCGCGCGGGTTGGGCGCCGGTTCGGCAGCAGCGAAGAAGTGAACCGCCTGGTCAGCGTTGGCGATGAGCACCTGCTCGCGGCCCTGTTGATCCGCCGCCCGCCCGCCGGCGTGATCGGCGCGGGAGAGCGTCCGGCTGCGCGGGTGAACCCGCTCGATCACGCCGGTGCCATCCAGAGTCGGCGTGATGGTCACCCGATCGCCGATGGTGCACAGATCGCCCGGCTCGTCTTCTTCCTTGCGGATACGGCGGTTGGCCTCTTCTTTGAGACGGCCTCGCAACTGGCAGACAAATACTCCCTGCTCCGTCTCCACCGTAAAGAAACCACTCTGCTGCTTGATCACCAGTCCTTCCAGAGTCGTCACATGAGTGCTCCTCCTGATCGCTCAGCCGGGCCACTCGCTTACAACAGCGAGTCAGCGTCGGCGTTCTCAGCAAAAGCCACCCCTTCGATGAAGCCACGCGCCCGCTCGACATGTGGATAGCGGGACAGCGTAGCCCAGAAGGCCGGGCTGTGATCGGGATGGCGGCGGTGCACCAGCTCGTGGGCGATCACGTAGTCCACAACATAGGATGGCCAGGTGCGGATGCGAGCGCTGATGCGAATGTCGCCATCCGTGCTGCCGCCAGTGGTGCAACTCCCCAGCCGCCGTTCCATATTGTCGGCCCAGCGGATGGTATGCCAGGTCAGTTCGCCGCCAAAGTAGCGGCGGTTGATCGCCTGAGCGCGTTCCTGCAGGTCGATGTCCTGGCGGCGGCGGGCGCGAGCACGTTGCTTGAGCACGCGGGCGATGATGCCATCCGTGATCCGTTCCAGTTCACGCAGACTGGCATGACGCGGGGCGCGAATCTCAATTACGCCGTTGTGGGCGCTCCACCGTACATTGCGCCGCAACCGCGAATCATAGCGGACGGTGAACCGCAACTGGCCGTCGCCGTCTGCCACCTCGCGCTCAAAAAGAACCATGCCCTTCCCTCCTGCAGGTGCAGCCGGCCCGCGCGCCATACGGCGCAGGGCTGATTGATTATAGCAGAATCGGGCGGGGAGATGACTCCGGAAAGAACACGGGCGAAAGCCGTGGGCAGAAGAGGACAGACTGTAGCGGTGAGGGAGCACACTGGTTGGTCGCTTTTGCACACGCGCAGACCGGCAAGGTATCTTCATGTCCTTAAAGAATAATCAAAAAGTGAATTTAACATAAGGAATTTGTGTTATCTTTACGATCTGTAGTACAGTATATCTGTACCGATCTTATCATTGCCGGGGAAGAGCCGGCTGAGGGCGCCGGAAGCGCGTCGTCTGGAGAAGTATGAGCATTGCTGTAAGCTGGGATGATGAGAGTACGGGTCGGATTCTGCTGGATTGTGATCGGGACTGGGATTGGATCGCCCTGCGCCAGGCGGCGCTGGAGATCATCGCCCTGGAGGCACAGGCAGGCCGCATGGTCGATGTGATCGTTGACCTGCGCCGGGGGGCGGCGCGCTTCCGACTGGATGATATGGCCAACATCCGCCAGTTGCTGCGCGTGTGTCCGGAAGGCGAGCACGGTCTGATCGTGCTGGTCACGCGCGATCCGCTTTTCAGCGTGATCGCCAGTGTGGCCCGGCGCATGTTCACCCGCTTTGCCGGACGGTTATACCTGGCGCCTACGCTGGAGGAGGCGCGCCAGTTTATCGTGCAGCGCCGGGCCTGAAATCCAACTTGCCTCAGCCGCCCGTCCCGGACACGCCCGGCGAGGTGGGCAGCGGAGGCAAAGGCGGGGTCGGGAACAGGGTGGGGGCCGGGCCGGGCGCCCCAATATAGGCTCGCCAGCCGGCTTCCAGCTCCTCAAAACTGACCCCGGTCGCGGCGGCCAGCGCTTCTTTGAAGCGCATGGTACGCTGCGCCTGCCAGAAGATACGGTGCGATTCCAGGCCGTACGTCCGGATCCAGTAGTTGATGAAGGTATAGCCCAGGTCGTAGACCCAGCGGCCACGGCCATCCGGGCCAGGGAACTCCGTGGAGATATCGGCCTGCAGCGTGGGGAAAGCCGGATGAGTCGCTACAGCGCGTACCCGCTGTTCGTAATCGTAATCCTTAACCGTCTCAAAGTACGTGGCGTGGCCTTCCGTGAACCAGGCCGGGATATCCCGCGCTTTCCGGATATATCCCTGGAAGATGTGGGTCAGTTCATGGGGAACCGTGGTGTACACCAGGTCTTCTTCCCCCCATTGCAGAGTCTGGATGGTATAGCCCTGCTCGCTCAGAGTCAACCCGGCCAGGAACGGTTCCGGGTATTCCTGCCATTCCTGAAAACTGGCCTGGTCGGGCATCACCACCACATAGGGCCGGTAATCCAGCCGGAACCCGAAGGCGTCTTCCAGCCGCAACATGGCCTGGTTGGCGCTGGCGAAAAGGTCATCAGCCAGCGATTCCCGCGCTCCGAACATCAGCACCACAATTTCCTCATTCTCGCGGCGAATCCACTTGCGGGTGAAGTCGGCGTACTCGGCGGTCATATCAGCCGTCTGGATCATGTTGCCGGCGCTATCGAAGGCACGGAAGCGGAAGTTGAGCGGCAACCAGGGCGGGTTGAACATACGATCAAAGTAAACGAACGCCCCGCGCTGGGCATCCCAGTTCAGGCGGTCGCTGCTGGTTGCGCCATCGCCAACCCAGGTGATCACCTGGACACGCTCGATGGAACCGGCATTGCTCTTGGCCCGGAAGACGTATTCCACCCCACGCGGATAATGCGAGATCAGTTCTGCCTGCTGGATCGTGAAGTGCGCGGCGGCAGCCGTAGCTGTTGGGTTAGGCGTGGGCGTCAGCGTTGGGGAAGGAATCGGCGTGGGCGAGAGTGTTGGGATAGCCTGGCGCCCCCCGGCGGCGACCGGCAGCGCATCCGGCGGCATGTTGACCAGCGTGATCGCCAGCGCAGCCATCAATGCCAGCATCCACGGCAACCTGTGGAAAACATAGCGGGTAATCATCGGTCGCCCCCTGTCCAGGTCTCAACCGGCCTCTTTCTGGCCCGATCATAGCACAGGCGGGCGTGCCAGGCTCCTGCCCCCTCACATGACCAGCACCCGCACCCCCAGCAGGATCAGCACCGCAGCGGAGAAACGACGTTGCCAGCGGCCTGCTCCTTCCCGCCGCCGCAACCAGTCTCCCGCCGTTCCAGCCAGCAGGGCGATGACAGTATGCGTTGTCGTTGCCGTGGCATTGAAGAGCAGGCCCAGCGCGATCACCTGCCCGGCGACTGTCCCCCGCGCCGGATCGACAAACCCTGGTAGAAAAGCCAGGAAGAATACCGCAATGCTGGGATTGAGCGTGCTGGTCAGCGTCCCCTGGCGGAAGATCGCTGGCCAGCGGACATCGTCCGCGATCGCGGCAGCGGGCATCTCCACACGACGGTCGGGCGCTCCCCGCTGTGGCCACAAAGCCCGTACCCCGAGATAGATCAGATACAACGCTCCGGCTATGCGGATGGCGTGATAGGCGTTCGGCGCGGAAGCCAGCAGCGCCGCCAGCCCGGAAGCAGCCAGCAGCGTGTGAACGACATAGCCGATGCTCAGCCCCAGCGCGGAGACGATCCCCGCCCGCCGCCCCTGACCCAGACTGCGGGCGATCACGTACAGCATATCCGGGCCGGGCGTCAGGTTGATCGAGATGGCTGCTGCGGCGAACAGAAGCAGGGTGCTGACTTCCGGCATGATACTCTCCCCGGCAATAACGAGAACACGGCGCCGCCCAGCCCCGATTCTAGCCGCCACGCTTTGCAGCGGTCAACCGGCGCGGCTAAAGTTGGGGCGTAATATCCCTGCCCGTGCCCGGTGCAGCTTCCCGTTTTCCGGCAGGGCATCCCGCCAGATTGCAACCTCCTGCTGAGTGGCGCGTCTAACCATGCAGCGCCATACTCTGGTGCTGCACATCTCTTTCAACCGCCGATCGTTTCTCCGGAGGAACTGCCTTATGCGTACTATCCGCTGGATTCTCCCGGCCCTGTTGGCGCTGCTGGCCATCGCCGCCGCCTGCAGCCCGGCCCCACAGACCGCCGATTTTCCCCGCCTGATCAGCCCGCAGGAAGCCGCCGAACGCCTGGCTGAGGATGAAAACGCCATCCTGCTGGATGTCCGCACGCCGGAAGAATGGGCGAACGACGGCCACTCCCCTGACGCGATCCTGATCCCGCTGCAGGAACTGGAAGCGCGGGTCAACGAACTGGACAAGAATGACACGATCCTGGTGATCTGCCGTAGCGGCAACCGCAGCCAGCCCGCCGCTGAATTCCTGCGTCAGCAGGGCTTCCCCCGCGTGACTGAAGTGGAAGGTGGGATGCGGGCCTGGGCCAGGCAGGGACTGCCGGTGGTATGCGACGTAGCCGTTTGCGGCCTGGCTCAGTAAATACCGGGAAAAGGCAAGGACATGAACATCCTGATCCTGGGCGGGACACGTTTCATCGGTGCGGCAGCGGTATGGCGGCTACACGCCGCCGGCCACCGGATAGCCGTCTTCAGCCGCGGACGGAACGCCGCTCCTCTGCCGGCGGGCGTGACACGCCTGACCGGCGATATCGCCGCGCTGGATGACGCGCGGGCCGCCTTCGCCGCCTTTGCGCCGGATGTTGTCCTGCACACCGTGATCCTGACCGCAGAGCATGCCACCGATCTGATGCGCGTGTTCAAAGGGCTGGCGGGACGCGCTGTCATGCTCAGCAGTCTGGATGTCTACCGCGCCTACGGACGCCTGCACGGTTCGGAGCCGGGGCCAGCGGAGCCACTGCCGCTGACCGAAGACTCGCCCCTCCGGGAAAAGCTCTACCCCTACCGGGCGACAGCTCCCGGCCCGGAACATCCCTTTTACCACTACGACAAAATCCCTGCTGAACGGATCGTGCTGGGCGATCCTGACCTGCCGGGAACCGTCCTGCGCCTGCCGATGGTGATCGGCCCGCACGATTACCAGCACCGTCTGTTCCCCTTCCTCAGACCGATGCTGGACGGGCGACCGGCCATCGTCCTGGCGGAAAGTTACGCCGCCTGGCGTTCCACGTACAGTTATGTAGACAACGTGGCGGAGGCCATCACCCTGGCCTGCACCGACGCGCGCGCCGCCGGGCGCATCTACAATGTCGGCGATGCCAGCCCGACCATCGGCGAACTGGCCACGCTGGTAGCGGAGGCGGCAGCCTGGCCGGGACGCCTGGTCATCCGCCCGGATGACACGCTGCCCGCGCCGCTGCGCCCGGAAGCCAACCTCAGCCAGCATCTGGTCGCCTCGGCATCACGCATCGCTGATGAGCTGGGCTATCACCCACCCGTGCCGCTGGCGGAAGCTGTCCGGCGGACGGTTGACTGGCAGCGCGACAACTGGCCTGATCCCCTTCCGGAGACGCCTTACGAGGCCGAGGACGAAGTCCTGCGTGGCCTGTAGGCAGGCCGAAAACAGCGATGGCCGGGGCTTTTCTCACCCCGGCCACCCGCCATGCCCTGTGACCGCCCGTACAGCGAGGATCAGCGCGGCATCTGTGGATCGAAGGCGTCGCGGATACCGTCCCCGATGATGTACAGGCACAGCACCGTGATCACGATCAGCAGCCCCGGCATCACCACCAGGTGCGGCCCTTTGGTGAAGAACGTCTGGGCATTGGTGAGCATATTGCCCCAGGTCGCTGTGGGCGGTTTGACCCCCAGCCCCAGGAAGCTCAGCCCCGATTCCACCAGGATCAGGTTGCCGATATTGATCGCCAGCGTCACGGCCACGATCGAGAACAGGTTGGGGATCATGTGCACGAACATGATCCGCAGGTCGGACGCCCCGATCGAACGCGCACTGACGATGAACTCCCGCGAGCGGAGCGCGATTGTCTCGCCGCGCACCAGACGCATCACGCCTGTCCAGCCGATTAGCGCCAGCACCAGCACGAGCGTTTCCGCCGAGGGGGAAAGCACCGCAGCGATGATCAGCAGCAGGAACAGGGAGGGGATCGAGTCCAGCGTTGTGATCAGCCAGTTGACCAGATCATCCACAATGCCGCCATAGTAGCCGGTCACCACGCCCAGGGTAAGGCCGATGGTCATGGTCAGGATGGCCGCGCCGAAGCCGATGCCCAGCGAAATCTGGCCGGCATGCAGCAGGCGCGACAGATGGTCGCGGCCCAGGTCGTCTGTACCCAGCACATGTCCCGGCGAGCCAATGCCCAGGAACTTGTTGGCGACATCCGTGCGGTTAGGATCAACGTGCAGGATATGCTCGCTGATGACCGGCGCCAGAACGGACAGTACGGCCAGGAGAACGATCACGCCCATGGCGATCAGAGTCAGGTAGTCGCGGCGCAGGCGGCGCATCGCCGTAGCCCACAGCGATTCACTGACGTGATGCTCGTCCTCTTCCTGCAGATTCAGGGGTTTGATGGTCGTTTGAGCGCCCATAGGCTACTACCTGTCTAATCAAAACGGATGCGCGGATCGATCCACGCATAAAGGATATCGGAGAGCAGGTAACCCAGGATGGTGGCAATGGAAGTCATGATCACCACAGCCATCACCACCGGGTAGTCCTGCTGGACGACAGCGGCCACCGCCAGGCGGCCCAGCCCCGGCCAGGAGAAGATCGTCTCCGTGATTGCCGCCCCACCCAGCAGCCCCGTGATCGCCGGCCCAAGGAAGGTCGCCAGCGGGATCAGGGCGTTACGGGCAGCGTGGCCAAACCAAACCTGACGCGGGCGGAGACCCTTGGCCTTGGCCGTGCGGATGTAATCCTGCCCGATCACGTCAAGCATTGCCGTCCGCATGTAGCGGGAATAGCCGGCGATCCCGCCGGTGGAGAGCACCAGCATGGGCAGCAGCAGGTAGTTGAGCCGCGCATAGATGGGCGGGCAATCACCGACCAGCGTCGGTGCGCAGCGGCTACCCATCGGCAGCACACCGAGGATGCTGCCGAAGATCAGGATCAGGATCAACCCCAGCCAGAAGATCGGCACAGCGTTGAAGATCACGGCCATGACCCGCGTGAAATTGTCAAACAGACCGCCGCGCCGCACCGCTGCAATGATGCCGACTGGCACGCCAACCACCAGGCCGACCAGCAACGAAGCCAGGCCCAGTTCCAGCGTGGCCGGGATGCGCTCAGTAATGACCTGCAGCACCGGCCGCCGGGCATAGAAGGAATTGCCAAAATCGCCCCGGATGATCCCCAACCGCGTACCCGGTGGTTCTGGCTCGCCATCGCCATCGGCGTCCAGCGGGAGCAGGAAGGAATGATCGGCCACGCCGTCGCCATCGCTGTCCCAGCGCATCCAGTCATCCCCCAGCAACCAGCGCAGATACTGGACCGGCCACGGGTCGTTGACACCCAGGCGGGCGGCCATCGCCTCCCGTTCCTGCGGGGTGATGCGCTGGCCGAAGGTCAGCGCGGCCACCGGCCCGCCGGGGGCGGCGGTCATCAGCAGGTAAGAAAGAATGGTGATGCCGAACAACGTTGGGAGCGCCTGAATCAGGCGCCGTATCGTGTACTTGACCATGCTTGAAGCCTCTTAGCTTCTCCGTCACATAGAGCCGGTAACGCTCCTGGCCCAATCATAACGGCTCCCCAAAACAGGATCAACAGAGAGATTCATCCTTTTCGGCTGAGACTCGTCAGGTATATGCCTGTTCTGGCATGCGCCAGCGGCAGATTCAAGCCTCCGTCCGGCACCCCCCGCCAGACGGTGGAGAAATGCCGTCCCCCCTTCACGGCCTGGGTCCTGGCCTGATAGAGGCTCAGCCGAACAGGAGACCTGCCCGGCGGTAGAGACAGGGACGCCGGAGCCGATCGGCCCCGGCGTCCTGAACAATCCGGGTCAGTCAGCTCACCGGATCAGGGCATCACCGCCCAGGCATCGACATTCCAGAACATATTGCTGGGATACGGATCGAAGCCCTCAACGTTGGAGCGGGCAGCGTACATGCCGTCAATCGCGTAGAGGAACATGTACGGCTGGTCTTCCTGGACGATACGCTGGTATTCGGCGTAGATCGCAGCACGGTCTTCCAGGCCGCAGCCGGGCACGCGGCGCGCCTCACGCATCAGGTCAACCACGCGCTGGTTGTGGTAGGAACCGGTGTTATCTCCGCTGCCGGGGACGTCCGCCTGGATAGAGAAGATCTGGGTGAAGTCGGGGTCATCCGGGTAGCCCTGCCGCCAGCCGAGGATGATCGCGTCATAGGTCTGGGCATACATGATGTCCAGCATGGTATTCCAGTCAATCGTCTGGAAGTCAGCCATGACGCCGATCTGGGCCAGTTCGTCCTGAATGATCGTGCCGACAGCGGCGCGGCGGGTATTGCCTTCGTTGGTGTACAGCGTGAAGCGGAACTCCGTCCCGTCCTCAGCGTAGAGGGCGCCCTGCGCCTCCAGCACACCGTCGTTGTCGATATCCACCCAGCCGGCCTCAGCCAGCATCTCACGCGCCTTATCCGGATCATACGGATAGGGTTTCAGAGTCTCATCAAAAGCCCAGGAAGCCGGGATCACGGTCGAGGCCATGGCCGTGCCCTCACCGAAGACGGCACCATCGATGATCGCTTCCAGGTCAACGGCGTGAGCCAGCGCCCGGCGGACACGCACATCACCGAAGATCGGGTGCGGATCCTGCACGATCTCGTTGCCGTTCTCATCCAGGCCAGGCTGCGGGTTGGCCGGGTTGGCCAGGTTGTAGGTCATGTAGTCCCAGGCATTGCCGGGATACGGATAGACCTGCACATCCCCTGTCTCGCCAGCGGCGCGGATGTCCGAACGACGGTTGACCGCCGGGTTGTCCAGCAGGTTCAGTTCGCCAGCCAGGAACTGCTCGACCATCACCGTAGCATCCGGGACCGCCTTGTAGATGAAGCCCTCGGAGTTGACATAGCCCAGCTCGGCATCCGGGTAATCCGGGTTAGCCAGCAGGCTGACCAGCTCAGCGGGGCGCATCTGCCCGAAGGTGAAGGGGCCGGCGCTCACTGTCGGCTCGAAGTTCCAGGGGTGATCGTTGAACTGGGTGAAGTCGTCGCCGAGGATGTGAGCCGGCAGCGGCTGGATGTAGCCAATGTAGAGCAGGGCGTTGCAGTCCGGCTCATGGAGCGTCACCACGACGGTCCGCTCATCCGGGGCCTCCACGCTGGCGATCACATCCTGGACATAGCCCAGGTTGGTATCGGTCTGGCCACTGACAATGGCATCCCAGGAGTACTTGTAATCATAAGCGGTGATCGGGGTGCCGTCCGTCCAGAACATATCGTCGCGGAAGGTCAGGGTATAGACCGTGCCATCTTCGGAGATCTGCCAGTCCGTCACCATGGCGCCGCGCACACGGGGATTCTCGCCAACGCGGGCCGGAGCAGCAATCTCAGGATCGACGCCGATGGTGCCGGGGAAGATCAGGCCGACAATACGCGCGCAACCCGTCTCCGTGCACAGGATGGGGTTGAACGTCGACGGATCGCCGCCAAAGCTGCCCTCGATGATGATGCCCCCCTTGGGTCCCTGCGCCGCTGTCGGCAGCGCCAGAGTCAGCACCAGGGCCAGCATCAGGCCGGTCAGGAAAATCCTACTCAGCTTCCTCATGATATTCCTCTCCTCGCTTGGGAGCGAACAAATAAGCCCTCCGGTCCGAACGCCGGAGAGACGCTCAACAGGAAACGGGCGACAGAGACCGGACGCAACTTCGCCGATCTCCCCTCTGGATGAGTGGTTTGCCCTGTGCCGGGGATGGGTATAGTGTGAGCAGAAAGGAATGGGTTGAGCAAGGCACTCACTCAGGCTCAACAACGGGCAGGAAGCCACCAGCTGTGGCCATACCTGTCAAGCCGCCCAGCTATCCTGCTGATGGCCGCCGGTGATCCTCGCACAGATCTCCCCACTCCTGACAGGTAGTACCTTAGTATAGTTCCTCAGCCGGAAATGTCAAACAAACCGCGATAGCCAAAGCGGCCCGCTAACGTCATAACTGCCTGTCCTTTACTTTTCCCTGCCGCCATGCTGTCACGTAGCAGGACTGCTACAATTATCCGGCAGCGTGGAAAGGCACGGCACATGATAGACTCGCTGGTTCCCTGGCTGGCGGCAGCTTTCAGCCTGGTCTGGGCATATCCCTGGACACGCTGGCTGCTGGGGCGCACGCCCGGCGGTGATGACCGGGTCTTGATCGTGGCCCTGACTCCGGCGCTGAGTCTGGGCGGGCTGGCCTGGTTGTTGATGGCGCTGGCGGCGATCTCCCCGGCGCTGCCCACCGCCGGGCCGCTGACAGCGCTCCTGCTGGCGCTGGCCGCTGCGGGTGGCTGGCTCTGGTGGCGGAAAAGTGCCGGATCGTCCGTCCCTGCCCCGGCGCGGGACAGCAACCGTCACCCCGCAGCTATTGCCGCCGTGTTGGCCATCGTCGCCGTGATCGCCCTGACGCTGTTCAATGCTGCCTACTGGCCCTTCGGCGAAGACGACGCGCTGACGCTCTACGGGCCGATGGCCTATCGCTTTGCCACGACCGGGCGCTTCAGCGGGGCCGGGCTGTATGACGCTTACCCGCCCCTCGTCCCGCTGGTGATGGCCTACCCCCATCTGGTCAGCGGCACGCCGCAGGAATACGCCGGGCGCTTCCTGATCGCCGTCCTGGCCCTGAGCGGGATCGGCGCAGCGTATGTCCTGGGGCGCGATCTGTACGGACGGCGGGTCGGACTGGCCGCCGCCTACTTGCTGGCGACGACGCCGATCCTGCCACACTGGGCCGCTTCCGCCTACACCGACGTGCCTGCCGGGGCATACACCCTGCTGGCCATGATCTTCGCCTGGCGGCTGGGTCGCCAGCCCCGCGCAACCAACGCAGCCCTGGCCGGATTACTGGCTGGACTGGCCGCTTTCACCAAGAATGGCGCGTTGCTGATCCCGCTTTCGCTGGCCGGATGGGTGGTCTACACGCAATGGCTCAGGCGTAACGGGGCAGGCGCGGGAATCAGCAGGCGAGACGCACTGCTGGTGGCTGGCGGGGCCCTGCTGGCGGCAGGGCCGTGGTACACCCACGCGCTGCTGGCCTACGGGTACCTGATCCCGCCCACCGGCTGGACTGACCAGGCCAGCCGGACACTCACCACGCTACTTGGCCCGGCGCTGACCCCATCGCATTTTCTGCTGGGCGGCGGGCTGGGCGTGACGGGCGTGGTCTGGCAGGTCGTCCGGCTGTGGCGGGCACGCCCGGCCTTCGATCCGCGGGCCGCGCTGCTGCTGGGCTTTGGCGTCCCCTTCTGGCTGGCATGGTGGCTGCTGTTCAGTTATGACCTGCGCTTTCTGCTGCTGATCTGGGGCGTCTTTGCCGTGATGGGCGCCGATCTACTGCTGACGGCCGCCGAATGGATCGCCCGTCGGGGCTGGCCTGTGCACACCTCCCGGTTGCTGCGTGGCGCGCTGGTGCTGGCTGTGATCCTGCTGGCGCTGCCCGCCGCCCGGATCGCGGTCGATCACAAGCCGGAAATCCTGCGCAATCCGTTCATGGACGATGATGCGCGGCACACCATCCAGCTTGGCGGGCGCTGGGCGATCATCCGCTGGCTGCGGGCGCAAGCGCCACCGGGATCGTCCGTGCTGTTCGCCGATTACCACTTTTACTACGCCCTGATGCAGGCCGACTTACGCCTGAGCCTGCTGGCTGCCGATCGGGACACCGTAACCGCCCACGATTACTGGATCACCACACCGGGCCAGCCAGAACCGCCGTGGGCCGCCGAAGCCGGGTTGCGCGAAATCCTGGCGGCGGAAGGCTACCGGCTGTATGAGGTACCATAGAGGGTGAAAGGCGTGGATGGTCAACCAGAGGCGAACCGATGTCCGAGCAGAAACCTGAAGACCTGACCGATGTACCTGGCGTGCTTTCCCCGCTGGCCCTGCGTGCCGCCTGGGAGATGCCCTGGAAGGCCCGTAACGAGATCGCCCGCCTGCTCATCCTGCCCTGGGTACGGCTACAGTTCGCCCTGGCCGGGGTGCGCTGGGGACGCGGCTGGCGGCTGTACGGCGCACCGATCCTGCAGATTCACCGCCGCGCCAGCCTGACCATCGGCGACCGGCTTAACCTGCGCTCTACCGTGCACAGCAACCCGCTCGGCCCGGCCCATCCCGTCATCCTCAGCGCCCGCCGCGCCGGGGCGCAGATCACCATCGGCGACGACTTTGGCATGACCGGTGGCGTGATCGTCGCCGAAGAGCGGATCACCATCGGGGCGCGGGTGATTGTCGGGGCTAACAGCGCCATTGTTGACACTGACTTCCATCCGCTGGACGCCCGCCGCCGCCGAACCAATCCCAGCGCCGGGGCCACCGCGCCGATCGTGATCGAGGATGACGTGTTCATCGGGATGGAGTGCCTGATCCTCAAGGGGGCGCATATCGGCGCGGGCAGCGTGATCGGTGCGCGCAGTGTGGTCACGGGCGCTATCCCGCCGGGGGTGATCGCTGCTGGCAACCCGGCCCGCGTCCTACGCCGTCTGGAGGATACCGGCCCTGCTCTTCGTGAGGTGTGACCGCCCATGATCCCATTGCTCTTACAGGGTATCAGCTTTGGCTATGCCGCCGGGGTGACGCCCGGCCCGTTGCAGATCTTCCTGGTCACGCAGACGCTACAGTACGGCTGGCGGCACGCGATCTGGCTGATCCTCTCTCCCTTGCTGAGCGACGGCCCGATTGTCACCCTGATCCTGCTGGTATTGCAGCAGGCCAGCGATGGCCTGTTGCGGGCGGTCGGGCTGGCTGGCGGGGCGTTCGTGCTCTATCTGGCCTGGGGGCTATGGCAGCAACTCCGGCGCGGCGACTTCAACCCTGTCCCGGCAGGCGCGGCAACCGCCGCTACGCCGGCCAGACCCTGGGCGGCGCTGCGCAAGGCCGTGACGATCAACATGCTCGGCCCCGGCCCCTGGCTGTTCTGGGGCACGGCAATGGGGCCGGTGGTCATCGCTGCCTGGCGGGACTCACAGCTCTCGGCAATCCTGTTTGTGGCCGGGTTCTATGGCACTTTTCTGCTGGTGATGGCTACCCAGGTGTTGCTTGTCCAGCAGGCGCGGCGGCTGGGCGCGGGGATAATCCGCACGGCGCTCTGGATCGGGCTGGGGGCGATGATCCTCTTCGCCGTGCGGTTGTGGTGGAACGCGCTGGCCGCCTAGCAGCTCGCAGACGTCAGGGCAGCCACTCGTTGACCATGTCGTACACGTTGTTGACCGTCACCTGATACACGGCGAAGCTGGCAATCTCCACAATGAAGATTTCAAAGTCGCCATCCTGATCGGAGGAATAGGCCAGGAAACGCCCATCAGGCGACCAGCGTGGCCTCACTGCCCGGCCCGGAGTATCCACAATCAGCAGTGGCTGCCCGCCGATCAACGACTGGATGTAAATATCGATGTCGTTCGGATTGGCCGGGGTATAGGCATCGTAGGCAATTTGCTGACCGTTGGGCGAGACATCCGGGTTGCCTTCGATCAGCATGTTGCCGTCCGCCGTCAGGAAGTCGCTCTGGCCGTTGAGATCGATCAGCTTGAGGTCAACCGTGCCGCCGTTGGGCCGTGCATCATGGACATAAACCAGCCGCGTCGAATCACCCCAGGCCGGCGCCACGCTGTTGACCGTACCATTGGTCAGGCGGACAAGGGCCGGTTGCGCCGGTTGACCATCAGGCGGCGGGGGCGCATCCAGCAGATTCAGGGACAGGATATAGATGTCGTTGTTGGTGCGGCCCGGTTCCCGCGCTGTGAAGGCGATCCGCGTCCCATCCGGCGAGAAGCTGCCATAGTCCTGCTTTTGCAGGATGGCGCTGCCGATGAGCTGGGAGAGAAGCTGCGGCGGGCGGGAGCCATCCAGGTAGGCAATCTCCAGGCCCTGCTCGCGCGTACCGGTGGAAAAGCGGGTATAGATCAGGCGGTCGCCCAGCGGGGCCATATCCGGTGAACCGCCGCGATCATCATACAGGGTGCGCGGCGGGTTGCCATCCAGCGGGATTTCCACCACCGGCACAAAGCCTTCCCCGGTGAAGTCCGGGCCGGAGACGGCCAGTAACCGCCCACCCGCCAACCCGGAGCCGATCACGGTCGGCAGCGGCGTAGCCCCCACGCCAAAGGCCGAGGTGGGGGTGATCGCGGGCGTCCAGGTGGGCGGCAATGTTGGACGTCCGGGAATGGGCGTATCGGTTGGCGGATTGGCGGTCGCGGCAGCGAAGGTGGCCTCGTTGTCCCGCGCGATCTGATCGCGGGTGGCCTGCATGGCAGCCAGCGTGGCCTGAGTCTGCTGGGCAGCCAGGGCGTTGTTGCTGATGATGATGGCAGCCAGGACAATAATCGCCAGCACCAGCACCCCCAGCCCGCCAGCGATCAGGATTACTGTGCGGCGGCTGAGACCGGCGAATAATTCGGAACGGCCCGGCTCTTCCTCCCCTTCGCCGAAAAGATCATCCACATGGGTTTGCAGCCTGTCCAGGACCTGGCGGGCGCGCTCGTTGCGGGGATTGATGGCCAGCACCTTTTTGAGCGCCCGGATGCGCTCCCGATCGCTGTCCATGACCGAGGCCAGCCAGTACCAGGCTTTTTCGTGGTTGGGGTCGCGGGCGATCACCTGCTCAAACAACGCACGGGCACGCGCCCGGTTGCCTTCGCGGGCGGCGCTCATCCCCTCGCGCAGGAGCTGTTCAAGGTCGGGTTGTTCGCTCATGGGTTATCCCCTCTCTGTCAGGCTCCGGCCAGCCATCTCAGGGTATTGTAGTCCTGCCTCCGGGGCGGGCAAGCCGGATCAGGTCACCGCCGGGCCACCTCCGGCAGCCAGGCAGCCTCGATCGCGTCGTCAGCGCCCGCTGTGACCGGCAAGATCTCCCCGCTGTAGGGATCGATCAGGTACAGACGGAAGTTCTCGCTCTCCCGGTTGGAGCTGAAGACAATCCAGCGCCCGTCAGGACTCCAGGCCGGGTCACGGTCTTCGGCGTCATCGTTGCGGGTCAGCAGGACCTCGTTGGAACCATCAGCGTTCATCAGGTAGAGATCGGCGTCGCGGTCGCGGTCAGAGACAAAGACGATCTGTCGCCCATCCGGCGACCAGGCCGGCGCGTAACTGCTGCCCTGCGAATCAGTCAGGCGGACGACATCCGTGCCATCGGGGCGCATGCAGTACAGTTCGGTCTGGCCGCGCCCGTCGCGATCGGAGACAAAGACGATCGTCTGCCCGTCAGGCGACCAGGCCGGGTCACGGTCAATGATCCGGCTGTTGGCCGTCAGACGAACCAGGCTGGCGCCCTCCACATCAGTCAGGTAAATATCCTCCTCGCCGTTCACACGGGCGCTGAAGACAATCCTGAATCCATCCGGCGACCACGAAGGCGAGCTTAAACGGTCTGCATTGCGCAGGCTGGTGAGAATCAACGGCCTGACAGCCTCCGGCTCCGCGGCAGGCTGTTCCGGATCGGGCGTCGGGGTGGCCGTCCGGCGTGCTTCCGGCGGCCCCGGCAACAGCAGGAGAGCGATCTGGCGTTCCCCCTCGACAGTCGTGATGTACAGCAAACGGCGCCCACCCGGCCCCGGTGCTGGAGCACGATCATCGTCCTGACCCGGTGTCAGCGTGGCCAGACCTGTGCCATCACCACGCACGGTGGCCAACCGGTAAGCGCCCTCCTCCGGCGCGCGCTGGCTGAAAACCAGGCTGTAGCTACCCGGCGAAGGCGGTGGTGGCGAGGGCGTGAAGCTGGGCAACGGACTGGGAGTATGGGAAGGCGTCCAGGTAGCGGGCAGCAGGGTAGCGCGGGGCGGCCCGGTAACGATGATAACCGAATTATAGGTCGGGGTATCCGTGGCCAGGAGCGCCAGGCGGGTGGCAAAGTCGGGCGTCGGCGTAGCGGCCCACCAGACTATCCCGCCGCCGGGTAGCAGCGCCGCCAGCGCGATCCCCGCGGCCGCCAGCAGCAGCATCGCCGCACCGACCAGCCAGCGCCATCGCCGGGCACGTGCAACATCGGGAACATAAACCTCGACCACCTTCTCCTCGACGGCTTCGGCTTCCGGCGCTTCCTCGCTGCCCAGCAGGGGCGATACAGGAACTGCCTCCGCCTCAGCCTGTTCGGCGCGGGCAGCGGCAATCAGGTCGCGGATCAGGGCTGCACTTTGCTCTTCAGGGGAAAGTTCCGGTTCTGGCTCTGGCTCCGGTTCCGGGGGACGCTCTATAACCGGTTGAAAATCGGCTTCGGAGATCACCTCGTCCGAGCCAATACGCCGGGCGATATCCTGCGCTTCCTCCGCTTTGCGGCGTGCCCGCGGCCCACCCAGCCGGTTGAGCGCCTCGCGGGCCTCGCGGTTAGCGGGGTTAATTTCCAGGGCGATCTCCAGCGCCTCGCGCCGTTCGGCATTGGTGGAGACAACGGCGGCCATCCACAGCCAGGCGGTTTCGTTGTAGGGGTCGGCGGCGACGATCTCCTCCAGGATCGCCCGCGCCGCAGCGCGCTGGCCGGTACGGGCCAGGGCAATGCCTTCCTTAAGGCGCTTGTCCAGTTCCGGGTTGCTGCTCACAGCATGTCCCTCGCATGAGGATAGGCGGTTACGCCGGTCTGATCAGGCCGGCAACCGGCGCAGTCGCCATTGGCGACGAGAGGCGGGCATCAGGCTGGCGGTCTAACCCAGAGCGATGAGCAGCAGCACAGCAGCCACAACAACCAGCACAATAACGACGATCGCCAGCACCCCGAAGAACAGGGTACGTCTGGCACGGTTGCGTTCCATCCTGGCGATGCGTTCAAGCTCTTCGCGGGCGGCTCTGTTGCGGGGGTTAACCTTCAGAACACGCTGCAGGTACTGAACACGTTCGCCCTTCTTCCTGGAAAGGGCTGCCATCCACAGGAGCGCGCGCTCGTTGCGCGGATCCTGCGCCAGCACCTGCTGAAACATCACCCGCGCGCCCTGAGGGTTCTGCTTGGCGGTTTGAATAGCCAGTTGCAATAGTTCTTCCCGGTTCAGGCTGCGCGATTCCTCGTCATTCGTGGTTCGTCTGACCATAGCCTCGCTCACCCGTCTGGCAAATACATCTCCCCGGCGCTGCTGTCCCTGATTATATAGCGACTCGGTCAGGCGGGGAAACCGGCCAGCAGGGCAGGACAGAAAAGGTCAGAGGCCGGTATCGACGCCGCGCTCCTGACTGGCCTCTCAGCCTCTTGCAGCCTGACTCTTTTTGCTGGTCGCAATTTGGCATTTGCATGGGGCGAGCTATATAATCGCCCATTGTCACCATGGCCTGTCCAAATACCGCTGCGTCGCCAGTGCGCCGTCCCATCCCGGCGACCCTCAGGCGAGGCCCGGCGCCGGGGATCGTGCGGCGAGCTGCAAGCATTCTCTCTCAGGAGCCTGTGCCAATGACCACGCTGGCTACAACTGTCACCGAAGTCCTGCGCTACCGGGGGAAGATCGGGCAGTGGAGCTGGGTTCTGCATCGTCTGGCCGGACTGGGAACCCTGCTCTTCCTGGTCATCCACGTCATCGACACCTCATGGGTGACCTTCTTCCCGGAGCTATATGAAGAAGCGATCCGAATCTACCAGACGCCGCTGTTCACCATCGGGGAATTCGCCCTGGTGGCCTGCGTGGTCTACCATGCCTTCAACGGGCTGCGCATTGCTATCATTGACTACCGCCCGGAATGGTGGCGGCACCAGGCCCGCGCCGCCCAGATCGTCTTCCTGGCCACGATCGTGGTGCTGGTGCCCGTCTTCATCCTGATGGCCCAGCATGTGATCGAGTTCTACACGGGTCGCCCGGTCGATCTGCAGCTCGGGCTGGTCTTCAGCCGGGTGGTTGTGCCCTTTGGCGGTGGGATGATCCTGGCCCTGCTGGCGGGGGTAATCCTGTCCGGGCTGTTCGGGGCGGTCAGTGGTCGAACAGGGCTGGCCGGCCCGCTGCTGACGCAACGCAGCCGCCTGGAACAGGTCCTCTGGGGCTTCATGCGCGTCTCCGGGATGTTGCTCCTGCCACTGGCTTTCGGCCATCTGGCCATCATGCACGTGATCGAGGGCGTATTCAGTATCAACCAGGGCGGGACAGGCCTGGCCGCCAGCTTTGTCGCTGCACGCTGGGCCTACCTGGGCTGGCGGATCTACGACGCGGCGCTGCTGGCGCTGGCCCTCATTCACGGCTTTAACGGCCTGCGGATCATCTTCAACGACTACGCCCACCACCCGATCGTGCGACGCGGGCTGACCTGGGCCGTCATTGTCGGTTGCGCGGCGCTGATCATCATCGGCACGCTGGCCCTGATCAACGGCGTGCCGGGCATGTGAGCATCCTTACGCTGAGAGCTGAGAGCCATGCACACACACGAATTCGACATTGTCGTCGTCGGCGCGGGGGGCGCGGGACTGATGGCTGCCCTCTACGCCAGCCAGAACCTCCCCGGCGGCAAGGTGGCGGTCGTCAGCAAACTCTACCCCACCCGCAGCCATACCGGGACGGCGCAGGGCGGCATTGGCGCGGCACTGGGCAACATGGAGGAAGATCACTGGGAGTGGCATGCCTTTGATACAGTCAAGGGCGGCGACTACCTCTCCGACCAGAACGCGGTGCGCGTGCTGGCCCAGGAAGCCATCAGCGCCGTGATCGAACTGGAACATCTGGGCCTGCCCTTTGACCGCAACCCGGACGGCACGATCACCCAGCGCCGCTTTGGCGGCCACACCAACAACAAGACCAAACAACCTGTGCGCCGCGCCTGCCACGCCGCCGACCGCACCGGGCATATGATCCTGCAGACCCTTTACCAGCAGTGCATCAAGAACCAGATCACCTTCTTTGACGAATATCACGTCATGGATCAACTCCTCAGCGACGATGGGCGGACGGCTGGCGTGGTCGCCATCCAGATTGGCACGGGCGAGCTGCACATCTTCCGCAGCAAGGCCGTGATCTGGGCCACCGGCGGCTGGGGGCGAGTCTGGTCGGTCACCAGCAACGCCCACAGCCTGACTGGCGACGGCCCGGCTATCCTGTTGCGGCGCGGCCTGCCCCTGGAAGATATGGAGTTCTTCCAGTTCCATCCCACCGGCCTCTACGGTCTGGGCGTGCTGATCACCGAGGGCGTGCGCGGTGAGGGTGGCGTCCTGCTCAATGGACGGGGCGAGCGCTTTATGGAGCGTTATGCGCCGACGATCAAAGATCTGGCCAGCCGCGACGTGATCAGCCGGGCGATCTATCTGGAATTGAAGGCCGGGCGCGGCATCGGCGGCAAGCCCTACGTGCACCTGGACGTGACGCCCAAGACGGTCAACCGCTACCTGGCCGAAGCAGGCGACTCGCGCCGGATCGACGCGGCGACCATCCACCAGAAACTGCCGGATATCCTCGATTTCTGCAAGACCTATGCCGGAGTTGACCCGGTTGACGATCCGATCCCCGTTGCACCGACCGCCCACTACGCCATGGGTGGCATCCCGACCAACGTCGATGCCGAAGTACTGGCCGCCGCCGATGGGACGGTTGTGCCCGGTCTGTACGCGGCGGGCGAGGTGGCCTGTGTCAGCGTGCATGGCGCCAACCGTCTGGGCACCAATAGCCTGACTGACCTGATCGTCTTCGGGCGGATCGCTGGCCGGAAGGCCGCCGAATACGCCCGCAGCACCGACCTGCCGTCACTGCCACCTGACCCCGCCGGCCCCGTCCAGGCCGAACTGGATCGACTCCGCACATGCAAAGGCAGCACCCGCCCCGGCCAGATCCGGCAACGGATGCAGGAGACGATGATGGATCATGTTGGTGTCTTCCGGACAGCGGAGGGCATTCAGGAGGCGCTGACGACGCTCCGCGAACTCAAGACAGCCTTCCGGGAAGACCTGACCCTGGACGATCGCGGCCACCGCTTCAACACTGACGTGCTGGAAGCCTGGGAACTGGGCGCGCTGCTGGACGTAGCGGAGGTCACCGCTGCCAGTGCCCTGGCCCGCCAGGAAAGCCGCGGCGCGCATAGCCGGGAGGACTTCCCCAAACGCGATGATGAGCGCTTCCTGGTACACACCTTTGCCACGCTGGTCGATGGCGAGATCAGGCTGGATCACTCCCGTCCGGTGGATCTGTCGCTGGGTTACCAGCCACAGGAGCGTGTGTATTAAGGGAGTGGGAGTGGGGAATAGGGAATAGTGAAGTGGGATAAGCGGTGAATTTCAAACCCGGGTTACAGGCATCTTCGCAATACAGGGCGATAGCCGCCCGCGCCAGGCCTGGCACCGCGAACCCGATACTTTGCATTGTATGAGACTGGGGACGACCGATGAAAGCCCATTTCCGCATCCGGCGCTTTAACCCGGAAACCAACGCCAAACCTTACTGGCAGGAATTCACCCTGGAGAACGTCTCCCCTTCGGACCGCGTGCTGGAGCTGATGCACCGCATCAAGTGGGAGCAGGACGGCACGCTGGCCTTCCGGCGCTCCTGCGCGCACGGCGTGTGCGGCTCTGACGCCATGCGCATTAACGGGCGCAACATGCTGGCCTGCAAAGTGCTGGTCAGCAGCCTGGCAGCCGAGGGCGCGGAGAGTGTCAAAATTCAGGTAGAGCCAATCCTGGGCCTGCCGGTGATCAAAGACCTGATCGTGGACATGGAGCCATTCTTCGCCCACTACCGGGCGGTGATGCCCTACTTTGTCAATAACGACCCGCCACCGGCAGACGGTCGGGAGCGCCGCCAGTCGCCGGAAGAGCGCGCCATCTTCGACGACAGCACCAAGTGCATCCTGTGCGCGGCCTGCACGACGAGCTGCCCATCCTTCTGGGCCAGCGGGTCGTATGTCGGGCCGGCGGCCATCGTCCAGGCCCATCGCTTCATCTTTGACAGCCGCGACCAGGCGGCGGAGCAGCGGCTGGACATCCTGGCTGCGCCGGACGGCGTCTGGCGCTGCCGCACGATCTTCAACTGCACGCCGGCCTGCCCGCGCGAGATCGAGGTCACGCGGGCGATCGGCGAGGTCAAGCTGGCGATCCAGATGGGGGCGGAGCGGATGCGCGCCCGCAAGATGGCCCAGGACGGGACGGAGTAGGTGGAAGATGGCCTTTACCACATACCCAGCCTCTCACGGCCTCCGCCCGGCCCAGACGCCATAGCCTAAGGCACCGAACAGTCCACGTGGCACACCCAGCGCATGGCGGATGGTCTGCCGGTCAGCCGGGCGAACAGCCAGCAGTACTGCAGCCCGGCCCCAGACCCGGAGCAAGCCGATCGGCCCGGCATGCTCAAGCTGTTGCCTGGCCTCGCGGACAACGCGCAGCGAGCGCCCGTAGGCCGTGACTTCCAGCAGCCCGGCCTCCTCCAGCAGCGCCGTCCAGCCCTCCAGCGGCAGGACAGCCAGGCTCCGCCCCAGCGCCTCCCTGGCCAGGGATAGCAGGGCCGGGGTGGGCGGTTTGAGCCAGGTGGCGTCGCTCACACCCACATACCCGCCCGGACGAGTCACGGCCATCCAGGCGCGCAGGGCCGCACTTTTATCCGGCACATAGGCCAGCACACCCTCCCCGATCACGGCGTCGTATCCGACGGCGTCGTATCCGACGGCGTCGTATCCGACGGCGTCGTATCCGACGGCGTCGTAACTGCCGCTCTCAGGGCCAGAAAACGAAAGGGTCAGCGCATCGGCCACCTGAAAGTCAGCCTGCCCGCTCAGACCCAGGCGCGCGGCGCGCTGCCGGGCGCGGGCAATCAGACGCGGCTGGTGGTCGATCCCGGTGATGATGCACCCGTAACGGCGCGCCAGATAGCACGCCGTCAGCCCGACGCCACAGCCCACGTCCAGCACACGCGCTCCGGGCCGGATGTGGCAGGCGGCGGCGAGCACATCAGTAGCATCCCGGCCACCCGGATGCCAGGTGAAATCCAGCGTGGCCTGCAAGTCAGCAAGCGCATCCTCAACCCCGGCAGCATATTGCTGACCGCCACGCAGCCTGGCGTTATCCTCTGCCCTCATGGCCGTCTCTCCTCCGGATCACTGACCGCTGCGGATGGAAGGCGGGGGAGCACCCACACGCACTGCCCGCACAATATAGCGCCGCGTGTAGGTGTCCGCCTGCGGGCTGTAGTCGTAACAGGTCAGCAACGTCAACGCCTCGTACGGCGTTGGCTGGATCACGCGCAGATCGCGGGGATTGACCAGCGCCGTCGCCACCACCTGGTAGCGATACGTCTGCCCCAGGTAGACGATCTCAATCGCGTCGCCGCGCTGTAGATCATCCAGGGCGTGGAACGGCCCCGGCATGAAGTCGGCCAGTTCGTAGTGTCCGCCGATCACGACATTACCGCGCTCGCCGGGATAGGCTGTGTACTGCAGATGCCCGGCTTCTTCCGTCAGGACGCGGAATTCCCAGGTGCGGCGGTTCATCCACGCCTCATAGACCGGGATGTCCAGCCCGAGGGCCGGGATTTTGAGCTGAAAAAAGGTCTCTTCCGTGATCGGGACGCGCGGCGGCTGTCCGCCGCTCTGCGCCCCAGCCGGTTGCGCGGCGGCCAGACTCACGATCAGCACCCCGAGCAGCCACAGACGGCGCATCGCGGTTCCCTTTCTTCTCCGGATACATGCTGTCCAGTATACGCCAGCTTTTCTCCCTCTGCTCTGACCCCGCTGGCCGTCGGTGTGGTATGCTTAGAGTACCGGAAGGCCCCCGGTATAGCACAGAGGAGGCACAACGATGGACTTTCTCAAGCGGCTGTTTGGCGGTGGTGGCGCGGCGCGCGATACCGGCGGCCTGTACTTCTACATCCGCAGCCGGCGCAGCGGCGAGATCATCCGCCTGCGGCTGGACCTCAACCAGCTTTCGCCAGAGTACGATGGCGATCGTATCTCCGGCTACTACACCCACAAGACGCTCGTTGGCCAGCGCAGCTTCGAGCGCCTGGAGGCTGACTTTACGTTTGACGCCAGCAAGCGCCTGCTGGAGAAATCGGTCACGGGTGGGGAGTTCGTCACTCAGGAGGACTGGCTGGCCCAGCAAGAAGCAAGCCGCGATTCTTAACCCTCCTGCGCCCACCAATATATTCATAACCACCGATGCCGGCTATCCCGCTTTGCCGATGATTTGACAATCCGGCGGCCTCGTGCTAAACCTTACCCGTCAACAGCGGATAAATTAACTCACAATACTCTATTAGCGGGGCAGCATCTGCGTCGCTGCGGGGTTTTTCTTTGTTGTTCTTGTTGTGTGCCTTCCCTCCCACCCGGGCGGGATCGTTCAATATTCTTCATGGAGGAAGTCTATGTTTCACCACAAACGTTTCCTGTTCCTCATTCTTGTCCTGGTTCTTGCTCTGCTTGGCGGGGCGGCTTCCGCCCTGGCCCAGGAGGGTGGCACGCTGCAGCTGGTGCGTGAGCGCGGCAAGCTGATCTGCGGTGTCAACCAGGAGCTGCTCGGCTTCGGGTATCTTGACCCGAACACCAGCGAAATCGTCGGCTTTGACATCGACTTTTGCAGGGCGTATGCCGCTGCCATCTTCGGCGAAGCCAGCGCCGCCACCCTGGAACTGAACGTTGTCAGCACGCAGAACCGGCTCACGGCGCTGGCCGCCGGCGAGATCGACGTCCTGGTGCGCAACACCACCTGGACACTGACCCGCGACACGGAGAACGCCCTGGACTTCGGCCCGACCAACTTCTACGACGGCCAAACCCTGATGGTTCGCGTGGGCGAAGGCCTGGAAGACAACTGGGACGCCCTCAACGGGGTGACCATCTGCTCCACCGCCGGGACGACCACCGAGAAGAACATCACCGACGCCATGAACGCCCGCGGCCTGCAATTTGAATTGCTGACCTTTGAGAGCACGGCGGACACAATGACGGCATTCGTTGATGGCCGCTGCGATGTGGAGACCTCCGACCGTTCGCAGCTGGTCGCCCTGCGTGCTGCCCAGGCTGACCCAGCCGCTTACTACATCTGGCAGGATCTCATCTCCAAGGAGCCACTGGGGCCGGTCTACCGCCAGAACGACTCGCAATTCGCCGATGTCATCAACTGGACAAGCTACGGCCTGATCCAGGCGGAGGAACTCGGCATCACCTCAGCCAACCTTGACCAGTTCCTGCGCCAGGACGGGGAGAGCGACGAAGCCTACACCGCCCGGGTTGGCGCACAGGTCGCCCGCCTGGTGGATGGCACGCTGGGGATCGGTGGCAAGCTGGGCCTGGCCAACGATTTCATGGCCAACGTGATCCGTGCCGTTGGCAACTACGGCGAGATCTTCGAGCGCCACCTGGGATCCGGCGGCCTGGGCATGGAGCGCGGCTACAACGCGTTGTGGAGCCAGGGCGGCCTGCAGTACGCGCCCGCCTGGCGTTAGACCCGCTATCCGTCATGTCCGTATTTTCCGGCAGGGGCAGCCCGCGGCGCTGCCTCTGCCGCATTCCCCAGCGGTAACCGGTGGCTTCTCATGACAAGGACAGTACGGTATGGAGAGACGCCCGCGCACGTTTGATGTAACTGTCCATCAGGCCATCCCGCTCTGGCGGGACATCCGGGTTATCCAGATCGCCGCCCAGTTCATCTTCGCTCTCCTGACGATCGTGATCATCCTGACCCTGGTCAACAACATCCTGACTGCCCTGGCTGCGATCGGTCAGCGCCCCAGCCTGGACTTCTGGCAGTCACCGGCGGGTTTTGACTTCGCCGAGGGGCCGGGCGTCCGCGCCACGGATACCACCCTGCGGGCCTTCACCGTCGGTCTGATCAATACCCTGCGGGCGGTCAGCGTTGGGCTGGTTGCGGCCACCATCCTGGGCGTGCTGGTCGGCATCGCCCTGCTCTCCCGCAACTGGTTGCTGCGCAACCTGACCCAGGCTTACGTGGAGATTTTCCGCAACACGCCCCTTCTGGTACAGCTAATCTTCTTCTACCAGGGTGAGTGACGCGCCTTTCCCCAGATTCAGGAAGCAACAGTGCTGCCCGGCCCGGTGTACCTGAGCAACCGGGGGCTGGTGATCCCGGCCGTTCTGACTACCGAAACCTTCCCCCTGTGGCTGGTGTATGTGCTGGTCGGCCTGGTAGCCGGGGCGCTCGTCTGGTACACGCGGGCGCGTTACCAGCGGGAGGCCGGCCAGCCCGGTCACCAGTGGCTGTACGGTATGCTGGCTATTCTCCCCTTCGCCGTGTTGGGCTGGTTTCTGGTTGGCCAGGCGCCCTTCACGGTCAATCTGCCGCAACCCACCCTTTTTGAGCGGCCTGACGGCGTGACCGTGATCCGGCGTATTGAGGGCGGAGAGATGATTTCCCCGGAATATGCCTCGCTGGTCGTGGGGCTGGTGCTCTATACTGCAGTGTTCATCGGTGAGATTGTGCGGGCGGGCATCCAGGCCGTCCCTTACGGCCAGCTGGAAGCCGCCCGCGCCCTGGGCCTGACCTACACTCAGACGCTTCAGCTGGTGGTGCTGCCCCAGGCGCTGCGCGTGATCATCCCGCCCCTGGGCAACCAGTACCTGAACCTGGCCAAGAACTCCAGTCTGGCCACGGCCATCGCCTACGCCGACGTCTTTCAGATCTCCAAGACGCTGATGAGCCAGACCGGCCAGGTCGTTACCCTGTTCGCCTCGGTCATGCTCGCCTACCTGACCATGAGTCTGTCGATCTCGGCGGCCATGAACTGGATCAACGCGCGGCTCAAGCTGAAGGAGCGCTAACGTGGCCGGGATAGATTACTATGTGGAAGCCGCCCCGCCGCCCACGCGCAAGCCGCCCGTGGTGGAAACCGGCGTGCTGGGCTGGCTGCGGGAGAATCTGTTCAGTTCATGGGGGAACAGCATCCTCAGCGTCCTCACCGCCGCTTTTCTGGTCTGGGCGCTGGCGGGCATCCTGCGCTGGGCCATCCAGCAGGCCAACTGGGCCGTGATCACCAGCAACCTGCAACTCTTCGCCCTGGGCCGCTACCCGCAGGATCAGGCCTGGCGGCCCCTGATCGGCGCGGCAGTTCTGATGTTCCTGATCGGGCTGGCCTGGCGGCTGTGGGGCCGCGCCGGATGGGGGATCGTGGCCGCCACGGTTGTAGGTCTGGCCCTGCTGTTCGTCTTCCCGGCGGTAGCGGCGGGCCTGCCGATCCCTGACGCTCACGTGCTGATCGGCGGCCCGGCCAGCGACCCCCTGCCGGCCCTGGCCTGTACCGCCCAGGCGGGCCAGACCGTGACCTTTACCCTGCACCCTACCGCCTTCGATTCCCCGCCGCCCAAGGGCTTCATCGATTCCAGTTCGCTGACCGTTTACGGTCTGGGACGGCAAAACGTGCGCGCCGCTGAACTGCAGGCGGAACGCGCCCGCGCCGCCGGGGAGCAACCGCCGCCCGTCACCCCGCCGGATTTCCGGGCAACCGTGACCCTCCGTAATCCGGCGGGCGAAGCACTGGCTGTCCTGACCGCCGGGCCATCGCCGGAGCCAGCCACCCTGACCTGGACCTTCCCGGAAAGCGACTGGTACCTGCTGGACCTGGCGGGCGAGGGACAAAGCGGCGCCTTCTGGCTGGATATCTCGGCCATCATGCCCCTTTCCACTGCCAGCGCAGAAGTTGCTGCACGGCAGGCGCTCTACGGCCCGCCGCCGACCCTGGAAGGTCGCCGCGTGCGGGTGATGGACACCGCTCTGCTGGGCTTTCAGGGCCTGGCCTCGCTGAGCGATTACGTCAAGCTGCACCTGGGGCCGATCAGCCTGGCCCTGCGCGACTTCGCCCTGCTAATGACCACGGTCACAGCGGCAGGCTATGGCCTGGGCGCCCTGATCCGGGGGCAACACTGGGCCAGACGTGCCGCCCTGATCGCCTGGACAGTTGCGTCCGTGTTGATCTTCATCCTGATTCTGGGTATGGAAGGCGTGCCAGCGTTGCCGGTCGTCAATATGGAGCGCTGGGGCGGGCTACTGCTGACCATGACACTGACCGTAGTCGGCATCGTCGCCGCCTTCCCGATCGGCGTGTTGCTGGCGCTGGGCCGCCGCAGTGAACTGCCGGTTGTGCGCATCTTCTGCACGCTGGCCATTGAGCTGGTGCGTGGCGTGCCGCTGGTCACCATCCTGTTCATGGCCTCGCTGCTGGTGCCGCTGCTCGATCCGCGCCTGTCCAGTGTGGACAACGTGATCCGGGCGATGTTCGGCATCACCTTCTTCAGCGCGGCTTACCTGGCGGAGATCGTGCGCGGTGGACTGCAGGCCGTACCCTATGGCCAGACGGAAGCGGCCAAGGCGCTGGGCATGCCCGGCTGGCAGATCATCGGCCTGATCGTGCTGCCGCAGGCATTACGGGCGGTGATCCCGGCTATCATGGGCCAGTTCGTCAGCCTGTTCAAGGATACCTCGCTGGTGCTGATCATCGGCCTGCTCGACCTGCTGGGTATTGCCCGCTCGGTGATCAACCAGGCCGAATACATCGGCCTCCAGCGGGAAACGCTGGTTTTCATCTCCATCATCTATTTCGTCATGAGCTACCTGATGTCGTGGGTCAGCCGCCGCCTGGAAGCGACCGGCAGCGGCGCGGTACGGCGTGGGTAAAGCCCCGCCACCGACCGGGAAGAATAGGGAGTGACGCCGATGGCAAGCGCACTATCACAGGAAGAATTCCGCGACGAGCCGATCATCATCTGCCGGAATGTCAACAAGTGGTTCGGCGATTTTCACGTGCTCAAGGACGTTTCCGTGGAGATCATGCCCCAGGAGGTGGTGGTCATCATCGGGCCGTCCGGCTCCGGCAAATCCACCTTCATCCGCTGCATCAACCGCCTGGAAGAGCATCAGAGCGGGCAGATCATCGTCGATGGGATAGAGATGAGCAACGATATCCGCAACATCGCCGCCATCCGTCGCGAGATCGGCATGGTCTTCCAGCAGTTCAACCTGTTCCCGCACCTGACCGTGCTGGACAACATCACCCTGGCTCAGCGCTGGAGCCGCCGGCGGCCCAAAGCGGAGGCTGAGCGGCGGGCCATACAGCTTCTGGAGCGGGTGGGCATCCCGGAGCAGGCAGCCAAGTACCCCGGCCAGCTTTCCGGCGGGCAGCAGCAGCGGGTGGCCATCGCCCGCGCCCTGGCCATGGACCCCAAGATCATGCTCTTTGACGAGCCAACCAGTGCGCTCGATCCGGAGATGATCAAGGAGGTACTGGACGTGATGAAAGAGCTGGCCCTGAGCGGGATGACCATGATCGTCGTCACCCATGAGATGGGCTTCGCCCGCGAGGTGGCCGACCGCGTCCTGTTCATGGATCAGGGGCGCATCGTGGAGGCCGGGACGCCGCAACATTTCTTCGAGAACGCACAGCACGAACGCACCAAACTGTTCCTGAGCCAGATTCTGTAGCCGCCCGGCGCGGCGGCAAACAGCAGGGGCGCGACCGGTGCTCTGGCCGCGCCCCTGCGCAAGCGTTAGTGACGATCCCCCTACTCGCTGAAGTAGAGACTCATCCAGGCGTGACGCGGCGGCAGCTCGCCGGCGGCCACCATCGCCCGCCACTCATCATCGGTCAGGCGGTTGTCGATTGGCTGGATGAACTCGTACTGGCTGTAGACCGCGCCGCGCGTCAGGTGCAGCCCGTGCGGCCCGTTGGCCACCACGTAGATCAGGTCAACCTCCCCGATCGCTTCCTCCAGCACGATCCCGGCTGACGGGTTGCTGGCCACGTCGGCCACCAGCGCCACCGTTTCCGGCGGCTCCGGGATCCACTGCTCGACCTCGTAGCGGATGTACCACAGAGTCTGCCCGAACTGTTCCTGCAGGAAGTACAGCTCGTCGTAAGTCAGTTCCTCGCCCGCGATCTCCTTGCGGGCCATCTCCGCCAGGCGGGCGGCCAGCACCGCCAGATTGCTCAGGGCGTTGTTGACCGAGTCGATCGGCAGGCCTGACCAGCCCGCCGTCAGATAGCCGCGCTGATCCAGACCCTGGCTGAGCGCCGCCGCCACAACCGCGATCCGGGCGAAGACCTCCGGATTTGGCTCCACAACACCGGTGCTGGTCACTGGCGGCGACCAGCCACCCCCGCCCAGTCCGCCGTATGGCTGCTCGGCATAGAGCAGCGTGGCGTGTTTGAGTTCTGTCCAGCTACCCAGCGTAGCGTGGATATCCCTGTACTTCCAGGCGTCGGTCTGCATCATCGGCGGGACGAGCGCCGGATCGCGGACGAGCAACGGTTGCAGCGCCCACAGCCAGCCGCCGTACAGATTCTCCAGCCAGGCCTCCGCCGCCATGCCGTTGACTTCGCTACGCAACGCGGACAGGTTCTCCGTGTAGTTCTGGAAGGCGGTAGCGCCGGCCTGGTCAGCCAGGACGTAGGCGTGATCGGAACCGAGCGCGGCGGCCACATCCAGGCCGAGCGGCAGCGCCCGTGACTGCTGGGCCGTGCCAACCTCCGGATAGATCAACTGCTGCATGATGTAGCCATCCAGTGTGAAGCGCTGCCCGAACAGGCGGAAGCCGCGCGTGAACTCGTCCACCTGATCGGCGGTAATACCGATTGGCAAGGGCAGGCTGTTGACGCGCGGGCCGGGCAGCGCCGCCACCCCCGCCAGGAAGCTCTCCAGCCGGGCCGGGTCGGCCAGCGCGTCCAGGGGCAGACCGTCGCCGAAAGTCTGCGCTGCCAGCGGCCCGTATTCCGCCGGGCTGAGATCATCCATCGGCCCGATCAGGAAGGCCAGCGTCTCCGCCATCGCCTGCCAGCCGTCGTAAGCGCCGCTGTTGAGCAGAGCGCGCAGGGCCAGCAGGCCGGTCAGCGTATCAGCCTCGCTGCGAGCCTTGAAGGTGATCCGCCCCAGCCACATCATCGCCCGGAAGTACGATTCCAGCAGTGGGCTACCGGCATAGTAACCGCGTACTTTGTACTGGCTGAAGTCCTCCTTCAGGTCATCCAGGATCGGCACGTCCAGCTGGCCTTCTGCCGCGCGGATCATGGCCACGATCGGCTCCGCTTCAGCGCGGATGGCCGGATTCATCCCTGCCAGCCGCGCAGAGGGGGGAAGCTCATCGTCGCCAAAGAGCGACTCCTCGCTGTAGGGCCGCACGTAACCCGCCTCACCATCAGCCAGCAGCATCAGCGGCACGGCATAGAAGATCGCCGCGCGGCGGGCGTTCTCCTCCAGGGGTGTCCCGACGGCCTGAAGCCACTGCTGCTCAGCCGCGGCGTAACCGCCACCTACAAAGGCCGCGACCTGCCCGTAGAAACCGCCCTGCTCCAGGAACATCAGGGCGTTCTGATAGGTAAGGAACAACGCGTGCAGCAGGGCGTCGGTGGTGATGAAGTCGCCCTTGCCATCTTCCTGCGGCCAGGTACCGTCGGTGTAGACGTGATCAAACTGCAGATAGCCGCCCGGCACAACCACAAACCCGTTCTGGGCCAGCAGGGCCAGCTGAGCGGCATTCAGCCCGGCGTCCACCACGAAGCGCACCTCGCTCAGGTTGACCGGCGGGACGGGGAAATCCCCTGCATAGGCGTCGGGGAGTTGTAACGCCAGCGGGTCCGGGGCGGTCTCGTACCGGTCCGCTATGAAGGCCGCCCAGTCCCATCTGGCGAAGCCGCCAGCCAGCGTAGCAGGCCGACCCGCCGAGATCGTGGCGGGCAGCGGCACCACCGGGGTCGTGATCACGGGCGCGGTCAGGGGGACATTCAGTGGGACGGGCGGCTCCGGCACGAAGGTGTACGGCTCAACCCAGTACTGGCCATCCGCGCCCTCCGCGATCCAGATGGCGCCGGCCATCATCGTGTTCACCTGCCACCAGTTGAGGCCGTCAATGCAGCGCGGGCCATCAAACACCTCAAGCAGATCGCCCGCCGCCAGCTGACCGACCAGGCTGGCCTCTTTGCCCGGCTCCTGCCGTGCATTCAAACGGTCGCCTTCCGGCGTTACCACCGCGTAGCGCCCAACGGTCAGGCGTGGTGGGAGTGCGCAACCGCCCTCCTGTGCTCCGACCGGCAGAGCAGCCAGCAACATCCCCAGAATAATAAGTACCGACAAAGAGCGATTGTGCATTCCCCCAACTCCTTTGCAGGTTCCCGAAGTGGAACCTTCCACACCACTTTATTGTAGTCAGATCGGACCCGCTGGCCGGACGCCTGGCTGCCCCCTGCCCGCCGCGATCCCGACGCTGCCGCCGGTAAGCGACAGCGCCGCGGTAAGCGACAGCGCCGCGGTAAGCGACAGCGCCGCCGGAACATCCAGCGGCGCTGTTGCGTGGCTGATCATCACCGAAGGCAAAAGAGCCGGGCTACTCTTCTTCCTTTTCCTCCGGGATTTCCATATCGTTGCCCTTGTCGGAGCGCTCGATCACGACGGTCACCTTGCTGACGGCTGCCGCCAGCGCGGCCACCGCGGCCAGCAACACCGCCGGGAACGGGGCGAAGATGGCCAGCGCACCCGCGCCGACCACGCCCAGCGTCAGCGAGACTTCCAGCAGAATCTTGTCATCCTGCTTGATGATCAGGCGGCGGACATTGCCCTCGTTGATCAGGCGCTCAACCTCACGGACCAGCTGGCTGCCTGCCACGGTCAACTCCTCGATGAAACCGCCTTCTTCCTTGGCCGGCGCGCCGGTAGCTTCTTCTTCCATCTCTTCGGTGGGAACCCGTTCTTCCATATCCGACATTGCTTATTCCTCCCCTGCTTTTTGTCTGTCTGCCAACGCCAATGGGCTGGCTCCATAGTTGACTTGCGTTCCAACTATCATTGTATACGCAAGTTATGGGGCAAGGTTGCAGCGGAACGCCAACGACAGTGTTTGTGCTTCAGAGCGCTATGCACCAATGCCCGCTGTGGGGATCAGCAGGGAGACTTCAGCATGGATTCACAACCGCCCTCACACATCAATGTCCGGCAGCTGCAGGCTCGCCACGATATCGACGGCCTGATCGACGCCCTGCGCCATAGCGATCCCATCGTGCGCAAGGAGGCGGCCAGCGCCCTGCGACAGCTGCACGCTGTGCAGGCCATCCCGGCCCTGATGGCCGCCCTGGACTCTGAGCGTAACTGGCAGGTGGTGGCCAGCCTGTCCGTAGCCCTCAACAGCCTTCAGCAGGGCAGCCAGCCTGCCGAATTGGTTATGCAAGAAGATGTGGCCGGGTTGATCGCCCTGCTGAACAGCCCTAATGATGCAGACATCCGCCGCGCAGCCCGCCGGCTGGGTGAACTGGGCGACAAACGGGCGGTAGAAGCGCTGCTGGCGGCTTTCTCCCGCCCGACCACCCCTGATGACGTCCGCTACGGGATCGTGGAGGCGCTGCTGGCCCTGCAGAGCGCGCCGGACGTGTTGGCCCTGGCCGGGGCCTTGCGCCACCACGACTGGCGCGTGCGCCACCGGGCCGCTGCCGTGCTGGGCCAGATCGAGGCCCGCTGGGCCGTACCGGGGCTGGCCGCCCTCCTGGAGGACGAAGACCCCCGCGTGCGCCGCGTCGCCGAGGCCGCCCTCCGCCGTATCGACAGCCCGCTCGCCCGTCAGACCCTGCTCCGCAGCGGGGCTACCCGCCGCCTGATCCCCGGTGTTCCCCGCCCGTCGGAAGACGATGATCCGCTCCCCGGCCTGGACTGAGACAGGCGGTTATCCCCGCTAATCGTTGCTGCAAGCGCCCAGACAGATGTAACGAATGGTGTAGCTACCCCCCCTGCCATCGGCGTCACGGATGGTGATCCGCCAATCGCCGCCGCTGCCAGCCAGCGACGCCCGATAGCGTTCCACGCGGTCAGCCGTGCTGTCATACTCCGGCACGTAGACGCCCCAGGTCGCCGACTCGATGGTCAGGATCGGGTCCCAGTCGCCAAGAGCGGTCACCTCGAAGGAATCCACCGCCGCTGGCGCCAGCCCGCGCGGCGTGAACACCCAGCTATCGCTCCCGCCAACGGGCACGGTCCCGGTTGCGGTCGTGCCCGGCTCCAATCGCTTGCCGCTAAAGGTCAGGTACACACCGCCGGGCGGAGTCCCGACAAAGGGAACAAGCGGCGTGGCAGTGGGGATCGGCGTGCGCGTCGGTGGCCGGACAAAACGGATCTCCGTAGCCTGGACGGGCAGCGGGGTCTCCCGCACCGGCAGGCTGACCGCCACCGCCCGCGGCAACGCGGCCAGCGGCAGCGCGGCCCGGTTTTCCTCACTGAGCGGTTGCAGGGCCAGCGCTCCGACTGGCTCAAACCCACTTTCCCCGCCCAGCGCCGTGAAGATCTGCGTCCCGGCTGGCATGTCAATCCCGCCATCGGCGGTGCTGACCTCCGCCCGCCCATTGAGCAGGGCCATCACCATTGTCGCGCGGGCCGGAGCGCGGATCAGCAGCGTTCCCTGCAGGCGCACCAGGACACCGTTGATCAGGTGATCGGAAGTCGCCCCCGGCGGTGTCTGCAGGATCACGGCGGGCAGCGGCCCGTCGGTGCAGTACGGGTCAGGCAGGCCGGTCAGGACAACCATGTTCTGGAAGAAGCCATTCCCGCCGCCGATATCAACCACCGTCGCATCCCCGTAGAGCAGAAGGTTATCTGCCTGGTCGGGGCGGATGCCGGGCCGCGTGGCGACCGAGAGCAGCGCCATGCCCCAGGAACCGGTAGCTGAGTCATAAGGAAAAGTGCGGATCTGGCTGAAAAGCGTCTGCATAGCCCGATCCCCCGGCGTGCTGAAGACCGGCTGGCCGGTGACCGGCCGGAGGATCAATTCAACACGAGGGCTGACGAAGCAGGCTTCTCCGGGTGCCAGACCCGCACACAGGGTTGGGACTCCCCGCGCAGTTGCGGCGATTACCTCCCCGCAGGACAGGACCCGCTGTGGCACCGGCGTCCAGGTCGGGGGTGGGGTCGCGCTCGGCGTCGGCGGCAGCGAGGTCGGCGTCACCGTCGGCAGGGAAGCCACCGTCGGGATGGCCGTGCCCTGACCGATACAGCCAGCAAGCAGAAACAGGACAATCAGTCCGGGGATAAGAGCGAGCCTCCACGGGATCATGAGGGCCTCCTGCGCAACACACAGACCGGCGGGTGTAGATGCGTTCACCCCCAAGTGTACGTCACATCCCGGCGCGGCGAAAACAGCTATACTGCATACAGAGACAGAGGAGGAGGGCGAGGACGATGATGATCATGCAGCCGGAGCCGGTCACAGCAGCCATGGCCACACGGGCCATAGAAGAAACACGCCGCAAGAAGGCCCTGCCCGCCCTGGACAAGTTGCGCTTTGAGACTTACTGCGAAGGGTTGAGCGTGCAGATCATGCACATCGGCCCCTACGACGCCGAAGCGCCCACCCTCGCCCGCCTGCACGGCGAATACCTCCCGGCTCACGGGCTGGCCCCGGCGGGCAAACACCATGAGATCTACCTGAGTGACCCGCGCCGCAGTGCCCCGGAGAAGATGCGGACGGTGTTGCGCCAGCCCGTGCGGCGGGTGGAATAGCCTCGCCTGTCGCCGGGTAGCCAGGAAAACAACCGGAGCGCACATGGTGCGCCCCGATCGAAAAGCAATCCATTACGAAAGATTGAGGGCGAAGGCTGCCGAGGCCTGTCTACCCGGTCAGCGCCTCGGCCTCCGTTTCCGGTTGCGGGCATTCCTCAGCCAGGACGTGTCCCTTGCAGCGCGCCCATTCCTCGTCGGTGCGCAGGGTGATCACGCGGAACGATTCCACGTAGGCTATCTCCAGTCCCCTGGCACGTTCGGCGGCCCACTGCTTGATCCGCTCGGTGGGGTCCCAGTCGCCCATCTGGCTGGCGTTCTGTTTGAGGGCAGCGATCTTGAGGTCAATTGTCTCCGTGATATCCACGAAGGTATTGGCGTTCTGCCAGGTACTCACATAGACCTTGCGCGTCTCGTGCGCGGTGAGGCCCTCCGCTTCCAGTTCCCGGAAGAGGGCAGGCATCCCCGCCGCCGGGAAGACGGCATCCAGGGCCGCCCCGCCCGCCGCGCGGTGATCAGGGTGGTTGATGTAGCCATCGCCCACAAACAGCGCCGTCGGGTCCTGGGTGATCAGCACCTCCGGACGGAACCGCCGGATCTCCCGCACCAGTTCGCGGCGCAGGGCAATGGTATTCTCCAGCAGGCCGTCCTGATGGCGCAGGAAAACCACCTCCTCCACGCCGACGACACGGGCCGCAGCGATCTGTTCCGCCTCGCGGATGGCCGCCGCTTCCTCCAGCGAGACAGCGGGGTCCTTGATGCCCACCTGCCCGCTGGTGCACAGGACGTAACGCGCCCTGGCGCCATCCCGCACCCAGCGGGCGATTGTCCCGGCCACGCTGAATTCAATGTCATCCGGATGCGCGACAATAACCAGGACGCGCTCCGGCGTGTATCGCCTGTTCATGCTGGTGCCCATGGTCAACCTCGCCTGACTGTCTCGATGATGCCTGATATGGCCGGCGATTGTAGCACAGGCAACCTGCCCTGCCAGCGATTCCCAGCAATGACAGGATGGACCACAGGCTCATCGCTAAATAATTTATGAAAAATATAGAAAGATTGCGCTGCCGTCCTGCATCTTACTTTACTCTTGTGCTAAACTAGGGACGATTGATGTCCGCCGCAGGCCGGATGGCGGGAGAAGGGACACAATGAGCAAGGTGCTGGTGATCGAGGACAATGGTGCGAACCGTACCCTGGTTCGCCGCATCCTGGAGGCCGAAGGACTGGAAGTCATCGAAGCGGAGGATGCCGGCACCGGCATCGCCCTGGCCAGAGAACTGATCCCCGATTTGATCCTGATGGATCTGAGCATGCCGGAGCTGGACGGACTGGCAGCCACGCGCACCCTGCGCCAGATTCCGGCCCTGCAGACCGTGCCGATTATCGCGCTGACAGCCAATGTCATGCCGGAAGCGCGGTTCCGCGCCCTGCAGGTCTGCGATGGCTATATCGCCAAACCGATCGATGTTGACAGTTTCCCCCTTGAAGTGCAAAACTACTTGCGGAGGGGTGCATGAGCGTTGACCTGCCCATGCCTGACCAGGAAATCAGCGAAGCACACATCCTGGTGGTGGAAGATAATGTGCCTAACTTCGTTCTACTCGCTCGCCTGCTGGCAGCCATGGGCATCCGCAATTGTGAATGGAAGACCAGCGGCTGGCAGGTTGTGCAGTACGCCGATACCCTGCCGCGCATCGACCTGATCCTGATGGATCTTCGCCTGCCTTACGAGGACGGTTACCAGGCACTCCTCAAACTGCGGAGCAGCCCTCGGCTAAACAGGACACCGATCGTCGCCATGACCGCCGAAGCCAGTGAAGCACAAATGCTTAAAGCCCGCCGTGCCGGCTTTGATGGCTTCCTGGGCAAACCGCTTGATCCCGATCGCTTCCCCGACCAGATCCGGCGCATCCTCCGTGGTGAGCCGGTCTGGGAATGGCGTTAGCTGCCCGGCGCGTCCTCCCAACCGCGCCCAGGAGTTACCCCGATGACCCTATCGCCTTCCCCGGCGTTGATCCCCTCCCTGACTGCTGCCCTGGCTGCCGCTGCTCGCCGCTATGCCGCAACGCCCAATCTGGCCAACGGCCTGCTGGAGGCGCTGCTGGGCAGTCTGCCATCCCTGGACAGCGCAGCGCTGGTTGATCACGATGGCGAGCGGATCACCCGCCGGGCCTGGCGCGGCGCGGAGCCGATTCTGCCTGCTGCCCTGACGCCCGCGGATAACCCGGCCCTGGCGGAAGCGTTACAGGGCGGCACGGCAACAGGTCTGGCCGGAGAACGGGGAATCATCGGCGTGTATCCCTTCGCGGGCAGCGTCCTGCCCGGTGCGATCCACGCCCTGGTCGTCCATCTTCCTGCCAGCTCAACAATGCCCCCCTCTGTTCACGAGGCCCTGCAAACCGCTGCGAACATCATTGGCCTGGCTATCAACCAGCAGCGATCCGGCCTGCCGCTCAGCGCCCTGCCCCCCACGCCAACACGCCAGATTCTGTGGCAGACGGAACGCCTTTACGGCGCCAGCCAGGCGCTGCGCGACACCGGTTCGGTGGAAGAAACGCTGGCCGTGCTGCAAAGCCTGCTGGCCACCGATTATGCGCTATCCCACCTGGATCTCTACCTGCAGGTGGAAGGCACCTTCCAGCATATTTACCACTGGCACGCCACCGGAGCGTCACAGCCGGGCAGCCTGACCCTGAGCGAGGACGATCTGGCGAGTATCTTCCACCGACCCGCCTGCTTCCTGGAAGATGCGACCAGCGCTGCCCGTGATGACCTGGCTACTGCCGAGCGCCAGTACCTGGCTGCTACGGGGGGGCGGGCACTGGTTTCCCTGCCGCTCAACCTGCGCGACGAGGCCATCGGTCGCCTGCTGATGGCGTTACCGGTCGCCCGATCTTTCCCCCCTGACGAGCGCGACTACCTGACCGCCCTGGTCGATCAGGCCGCGATGGTCATCAACAACTGGATGCTGCTGCGCCAGACCCAAGCCTCTCTGGAGGAAGCCCGCATCCTGTACGAAGCCAGCAGCCGGATCGCCGACGTCAGCAGCGTCCAGGAGATGCTGAATACCCTGGCACGCGCTGCTGCTGCCTCGGAAGTCAGCGTGGCGCAGCTGTTCCTGTTACGCGGCAGCGGCTGGGATCGGCCCGATGCGGAAGTCGAGATAGCCGCGGTCTGGTCGCAGGACGGTAGCCTGCCCGACCTGGGCGGCATGCGCTTCACCGCCGCCCAGTACCCGCACTGGCCGGAACTGGCCACGCCAACCCTGCTGGCAATCGACGATGTCGCAACCGACACGCGCTTGACCGAGGAGAGCCGGCTCTCCTACCTGGCGCTGGGAATTGCGGCGGTGGTCGTTGTGCCGCTGGTCATGAGCGGAGTGCACAACGGCGCGCTGCTGTTTGGTGCACCACGCCCCCGCCACTACAGCCCGCGAGAATTGCGCGTCTACCAGAATCTGGCGGAGATGGCGACCATCTCCCTGCAAAACCTGCGCCTGCTGCGCCAGACCCAGCACCGCGCCCGCCAGATGCAAACCTCGGCCCAGGTCAGCCGCGCTGCGATTTCCATCCTGGATGTCAACCAGCTGTTGCCGCGCATTGTCAACCTGATCCGCGATTCGTTCCAGTACGATCACGTCCAGGTATTTCTGCTGGATGATGCGCGGGAAAACGCGGTGCTCAAAGCCAGCACGGGCCAGGCCGGCCAGATTCTGCTCAGCCTCAACTGGTCGTTGCCCGTCGGCTCCAGCTCCGTGATCGGGCAGGTCACCGCCCGCGCCGAACCGGTGATCGCCCTGGACACGTCTGATGCGCGGGTCGTTCACCGCCCCAACCCCTACCTGCCGGACACGCGCTCAGAGATGGCCATCCCCCTGATCGCGCGCGGGCAGGTGCTCGGTGCGCTGGACGTACAGTCGCGCCAGCCAGGCGCCTTCACCGACGAAGATGTGGCCATCCTGACCTCGCTGGCTGACCAGATCGCCATCGCTCTGGATAACGCCCGGCTGTTTGAACAGACCCAACGCTACACGGACGCCCTTTCCCGCCAGGTGTTCAGCCTGCAACGCCTGCTGGAAGCCAGCCGCGGGCTGGCAACGTTGCTCGACGCTGATGAGATTCTCAGCGCTGCAGCCCGCTACCTGGCCGCAGAGTTCAATGTCGACCATGTTGGCATCGCCGTCGCCACGGAACAGAACCCCGCTCTGGGTATGGTGCGGGCCGAGTATCCCGATATGGGCGCCCGGGGCATCATCCTGCCACTGGAAGGCACCTGGTGGACCGAGGCTTACCGTTCCACCCGCCAGCCGGTCGTTGTGTCCGATGTCCGCAGTAGCCCCCTGCTGGACGAAGCAACCCGCGAGGCCCTGCTGGGGGTAGGGATCAATGAACTGGTGCTGGTGCCCTTCCTCACCCATGATGAGCACGTCCTCGGCTCGATCGGCCTGGACATCTACGCCGGCGGTCGGGAGTTCACCACCGAGGAGCTGACGCTGATCCAGCTCTTCGCCACGCAGGTCACCACCGCCTACCGCAATGCCCAGCTCTTCGCCCGCACGCAGCAGCAGGCGGAGGACATGGCCTTCCTGTTCAACGCCACCACCCTGGCAGCGGAAACGTCCGGTCTGGAGGCCAGCATGGAGACCGTGGTCAACCAGTTGCGGGGCGCACTCCCGGCGGACGCCGTAGGCATCTATCTGACCACCCCTGGCCGCGACGCCCTGGAGCTGGTAGCGGCGCATGCCAGCCCCGGTTACGCCATCTCGGAACGGATTCCGCTGACCGGCTGGCTTGTCCGTCACGCCGTCCGTGAACGGCGGCCCTTCCTCCTTGCTGACATGCGGGACCTGGCCGAGACTCCCGGTATCATCGCCACCAACCTTCACAGCCTGATCGCCGCGCCACTCTTCTCCGGCAACACCCTGCTTGGCCTGATCATCCTCTTTAAGGAGGAGACAGGCACCTACCAGGAGGGTAACCTGCGCTTGCTCCAGGCCCTGGCCGGGTCGATCAGCGCTGTGGTACAGAACATCCGCCTGCTGGAAGAAGTGCAGGCGGCCAACGTGCGCCTGCGTGAGCTGGACAGGATCAAGAGCCAGTTCCTGGCCAACATGTCCCACGAATTGCGCACGCCGCTCAACTCGATCATCGGTTTCAGCCGCGTGATCCTCAAAG
>FWPV01000525.1_pt1 | contig 120050 bp, 102 predicted proteins | sample 2228371 | NCBI WGS metagenome assembly FWPV01 (sample SAMEA103939776, study PRJEB20133) | metagenome | reverse complement strand
CCATCTGGCTCTCGGTCCCCTTGCCTTACTTTTTTTGTATCTGCTCGTCCAACCAGTTAATAAAATCGCTGACCCCTTCGCCCGTCTTTGCCGACAAGGGAAAGATTTTTATTGTCGGATTCATGGCTGTAACCGTGCGTTTGAGTTCATCCATGTCAAAGTCTGTATAAGGCAGTAAATCTATCTTGTTCAATATTAACGCCCGAGATTCTGTGAACATGAGTGGATATTTCAAGGGCTTGTCGTGCCCTTCTGGGATGGAAAGGATCATGACTTTGGCGTCTTCACCAAGGTTAAACTCTGCCGGACAAACTAGGTTGCCCACGTTCTCGATGATTACGAGACTTTTTCCATCCAGCCCAAGGCTCTCTGTGGCTCGTGATATCATATTAGCATCCAAATGGCATGCACCCTTGGTATTGATCTGAACCACCTCTATGTTTGCCTTCTGTATCTTCTGAGCGTCCACATCAGAGGTGATGTCACCTTCTATGACACCAATCTTGTGTTTCCCCGCGAGGCCTTCAATAATCTTGAGGATAACTGATGTCTTGCCAGCACCTGGTGAAGACATGAGATTCATGACATATACATGGGAATCAACAAACTTCTTTCTCAGATTCCCTGCCAAAAGATCGTTGGCGCTCAAGATATCTTCATTTACGTTCAAAACTCTGACAGCCATTATTTTCTCCTCCTGGAATGGTCACGCCGCTTTTGGCGCAACTCTATCTTTCTCACTGCATCGAGGGTGTCTTGCAACCTCATATGTTCTACATACGCGCAGTCTTCGGGCATCCAGCTTATTTCCCGCACTTTTTCTGGAGTAAGGATGATGCAATCAGGTTCAACTTCGGTTCTATTGGCATACACACTACAAAGATTGGTCTTTGTGTCGAGGTACTTGCAGGGCTCGCTCGTGTAACGGACAATACCTCCGCCAAGATCAATCTTTTCATAACAGCATTTGCCGCAACGTTTGCATAGGGCCTCCCATTCTTCCCTATCCATGGGGCGTCGTTCCTCCGGCACAATTCCTCGTGGCTCTCAAACTAACACAAATTGACAATCAGTCAAACACATCACAGTCATAACCAAGGGTACCCAAACTGTCGGGAGCCAATATTTTTTCCTTGCAACTTCTCTTCTCCTTGTTTTAATGTAAACACGAGCTCATGGATTTGCGACCAATTTGAATGCTCAGCCAAAGCGGTTCAAAATAGATTAACCAGGTCTCGGCTGCACTGTTTTCAGGTATTGTTGCGTACCTATGTGATTATTGTTTTTTGCTCACTCATTTAGTCGGATAGTCCAGTGCCAAAGCAGGTTAGATCGTAGCCACTAATGCGCCTACTCCATAGGCCTAACTCGTGGCCGGTGGAAAAGGTGAGGCCGTGCCATGTCAACACAGGCTGACCTAAAACACCTGCGTTTGCCTGTTAGTAGTTAAATGGTCGCCCAAATTTTTCTTGGAATGGATTGATTTCTAGTGGGATGTGCCCTGGCCGTAAAGTCCCTTTCAATAGTGCGAGGGGTGCGATTGCCACGGTGGCCCACGCAACCTCGCAATTACAAATACTCATTAACATCATCCCCGACGTGATCGGACAACCATCTTACTGGATTCCCACTCGCGTCGGAATAATCAAGCAAAACATGCTCAGAATCAGGCTTTTACTTCTAAGAAAACCAATCTAAAGCTAACGGTGTCTGGATCGGCCCCATCAATAAAGTCAAAGATCGAGGAAACATGCAGCAGGAACTTGAACTTAGCCGGCAAATCACAGCGATTTTGGGTGGCATGACCGATGCCTTCTTTTTGCTGGATAACGCCATGGTTATCCGATATTGCAACACTACGGCCCAAACAGCCTTTAACAAGGACAAAGACGAGTTGCTGGGCAGACCCTTTTTTGATGCATTCTCAGTCCTTCGGGGTGGCATCTTCGAAGAAAGCATCAAATTAGCACACAGCGAAAAGGCCCAACGTTCTTTCGAGGCTCACGTACAAGAAGGACCATCTGAAACTTGGTTCTCGGTGACCCTTTTTCCTTATGAATCTGGTATGGCTGTCCATCTACGGGACATCACTCAGCGAAAAAGGGATGAAGAATCCTTGAGGGAGAAAGAGTCTCTATTAGGCGTGATCTTGGACACCTCCCCCGCAGCCATCGCCATGACTGTGAACAGGATCGTGAAATGGGTAAATGATTCTTGGGTCAGGACATTTGACTTCCGTGACAAGAACGAGGCAGTAGGACTGGATGCGAAGACGCTTTACCCGGATGAGGAGAACAGCAATCGCGTTGGTGAACTGTATCAGAGACTCGCCGACGGTAAGATAGCCTCCACCGAGGTTGTAATGAAGAGAAAAAACGGCTCCCTGTTCGAAGCAGTCGTCTATTTAAAGGCAGTTGATCCCAAGGATCTTTCCAAGGGGGTTGTTTCAACAATTCTCGACATATCAGAAGGGAAGGAAGCCCAAAGGCAAATTGATGTTGGTCAAAGGAAATTAGAACAGGCGTTGAACGGCGCTGAACTAGGATGGTGGTCGCACAACCTAGCAGCAAATATTGTTCATCGAAATGAAAATTATGCCAAGATGCTGGGATTCTCTCCAAATGAGATCGAAGCTACGCCAGAAGGATGGACAAAATTGGTTCATCCTGAAGACCGTGATCGTGTTCTAAAGGCTTTTGACGACCATGTCACAGGGAAGACTCCACGATATGAAAGCGAATATCGCATGCGAACCAAAGATGGTGAATGGAAATGGGTGTTGGATCGGGGTAAGGTGATCGATCGCGACACCAGGAACCAGCCTTTGATTGCGGCTGGCACCATACTTGATGTGTCCCATAGCAAGAAGTTGGAGCAGGAACGCATCGAAATGCAGGGCAAGATGCATCAGGCTCAGAAGCTGGAGAGCCTATCAGTTATGGCTGGCGGAATCGCCCACCAGTTTAACAACCTGCTGCAAATTGTGCTAGGTAACCTGGAGCTGCTTCAAATGCAAATACGCTGGAGCCCACGGCTAGCAACCTATGTTGAAGGGGCATTCAAAGCGGCGCGCCGTGCAGCCAAACTCTCGGGGTTAATGCTTAATTACACCGGCCAGTCGCTGTACATGTGTAAGGATGTGGATATTAACGACATTGTTGTGCGCAGTGAACCATTGTTTTCTTCAATGGTACCAAAGGGTGTACGCTTCATACTTGAGCGGGGGGAGGTTAAACACTCGGTCTCAGGAGATGCTGCCCTGATAGAGCAGGTAATAATGAGTTTGGTGACGAACGCAGCTGAGGCCGTAGGAAAAGGTCCGGGGGAGATACGATTGGTCACGGGTGAGATGGATTGCGACCAGGCATATCTCGCCACCACAAGACCAGAACTCGATCCAAAGCCAGGCCGCTTCGTATTTGTCGAGGTTTCAGATACGGGTCACGGCATTGATGCCGCAGGCTTGGAACGCATCTTTGATCCTTTTTTTACTACTAAGTTCATGGGCAGGGGCTTGGGGATGGCGGCGGTTTTGGGTATAGTACGAGCCCACAAAGGTGGCATACGCATTGATAGCGAAGTAGGCCGAGGCACTGCGGTCAGGGTACTATTTCCAGCACGGGCTGACCTTAATGAGTCACAGTACGCTGCAACGGACAGCCTAGCAGAGGAAACTTTGAGTAAGTTTTCAGCGAAATCTTCTCGCAAAGTGCTGATGGTTGATGACGACGAGATCGTGCTTCAACTGGGAGCAGACTTGCTCACAGCACTGGGATATGACGGACTCACTGCCAGCAGTGGCGAAGAGGCTATTATGCTTTGTACACAACCGGACAACGCCATAGGGTGCGTGATACTAGATATTTCAATGCCGAGGATGGATGGCGTGCAGGTGTTGCGTGAACTCAAGCGGCAGCGTCCCGACCTTAAGATCATTATTTCAAGTGGGTTCCCAGAACCCGAGACGCGCCTCATTATAGGCGATATTCAAGTGGAAGGTTTTCTAACCAAACCCTACGATATCGAGACGTTTAAAACTGTGCTGGAAGAGGCTCAGGAGAAAAGATAGCCAATCTAGCACGAATACATAGTACCTACGGAAACGAAATGGGAACCCCGGGCACATTTAGGGTCTGTCCTGTCCGAGAAAGCGGAATCCATGAGGATAGACCTCGATCCATCTTAAGTTGACGTTAACGAGTGTCTCTCATTGCTAAGAGGCAATCTCAGCTTGACGGACATTGCCTTGCTACTGTGACCGTGAAGCTAATATAAGCTTACCATGGGGAGGAGGCCACAGCCGACAGCTAGGGGCGAAGATTAGTTCGCCCCTACGCTTATATTTGGATCAGCTTAGATCATGGGATAGATCAGGAATGCAATGGAAGTGATGATGAAATACACAAAGAAGACCATCAATAGCCATCCCATGATTTCACGGAACTGAAGCTTGGCCACTGCCAGCATGGCAATTGCCCAGAATGGCTGAATCATATCAGTAAGCATGTCGCCCCACGCATACGTAAGTACAGTCTTGGGAATGCTGACGCCCAGTTCCTTGGCTGCCGGGATTAGGAACGGAGCTGTGATAGCCCATTCAGACCCACCTGATGGCACTAGGTAGTTAAGTAGGCCCGAGTACCAATAGACTATGAGTAGGTATGTGGCAGGAGTCGATATCGCCACAAATGCCTTTGCCATAGCACCGCCCAGTGCCGTAAACTTGAACAATCCAAATATGCCAGCGTAAAATGGGAACTGAATAATAATCCCCCAAACGGCTTTACCCGCGTCTTCAGTAGCTTTTAGGAATGTCCATGGTCGCCAATGGAACAGTATTCCCAGCATTAGGAAGAACAGATTGATGTTGTTTAGGTTCACTGACTTGGCAAATCCCGTCTGCATAACTTGCCAAGCCAACCAAAGCAATCCAGCTGCGGCTATGATTATGTTAAAGCCCGGCCACCAGTTCATCCAGTCCGAGGCCGACATCTTTTCAGTAGGCCTTTGAGGCGCCTCGTAGAGTTTGAGCTTATCAAGCAGCTCCGGGGAAACGCGATAAGTCTTGTCCTCTGATGGATGCATCAAGCACATGAGAACGGTGATCACCACTACTACAATGAGTGCCAGCACTAAATTGAATCCGCTGAAAATGGTCTCTGTCGTGGGTATGGTCGCATCAAGGTACTTTCCCTGGATAAGGAAGTTGTTGGGCGTGTTGACTAGCAACGTGGCGGATCCGGAGAGCCCCGAGTGCCATGTGCAGCCAAGACCAAGATACGCAGCCGCAACAAGGAGTCGGTAGTCTGTTTTTGGATTCCGCCTCACCAGGAAAAGAGCGAACATGGCGCTACCTATAAGGCTGAGTCCCCAGTTGATCCATGCGCTAATCATGGAGAAGAGACACATCGCCATAATGGCCTGCCACGGCTTGTCTGCGTTGGGAAGATTGGACAAGCCATCCAACAAGCGTCTGATCGGTGGTGAACAAGCCAAAACATAACCGGTCATCATGATGAGGCACATCTGCATGGCAAATTCCAGCAAGGCCCAGAATCCCTTTCCCCAAGCCAGCACCGCATCTTTGGGGCCCGCGTTCCCCCAAATCAACGCCATTACAAAGGTGATCAAACTCAATATCCATACGATCACCAAGGCGTCAGGAATCCACCTCTCGGTCCATCGCGTCAGGCCATCGCCCCAATCCTTGAGAAACTCGAACGATGAAGTACTCTCCTTCTGATTCATGCTGCTCCTCCATAAATCGTAAAATCAAATAATGGTGTTAAAGAGGGGTCTTTCAGCCGTGTCAAACAGGTTGGCAGACTCCACAATACAGCCTAACTATGAATTGGGGAACGGTCGTCCTCGGCCGTGTGCGTCGGCCTTGCGACCGTCCTTAGCTCCGACAACGTTGAAAATCGTGAGGGTTTATCGTTTAAGAAATGGAACAGCCTCTTTATGACGTTACCCTATGCCTCTCCACTCCCGTTGTCAACGGAAAAACACAGTGAGACTTACGAATCTTGACTTCTGGCTGCTATCGGGTAGTGTAGTAAACGATATATGGCTCCAAGATTTAGTGGAATAGCAAAAGGAGGATAAATGTCTGTTGTGTCACTTGGTCCGGGAGATGACGTGGATGCCTGGTGCACCCGTTGTCGTATGAATCTGAATCACCGCATCATAGCCATGGTCGGGAATACAATAAAGACGGTATTGTGCCTGACCTGCGAAAGCACTCACAAATATCATCCGCCAAAGCAAGAAAAGCCGGTGGATGAAGACGAATATGAAGATGTTGAAATAAAGTCGGCTTCTCAGCCCAAGGTCACAGACAGAGCAGCGGCAAAGATGGCCAACGAATGGGCGACATTTATGAAGTCCATACCAGAGGATGCTGAGCCCAAGCCGTATTCCCCCGCTGGAAGTTACGCACTCGACGACTATATCCAGCACCCGGTCTTCGGCAAGGGAAAGGTCATAGAGATCATTGGCCAAGGCAAGATGCTGGTCGTATTTCAAGAGGGCAGAAAGATATTGATTTACAACCGACCAGCCAGCCCAGCCGTCTCTTGATTACATATGCGGCGTTAGGGCATATAAAGTTTTTTTGTTTATTCGCAGTTTATTGCGGTTCCGTAAATTAAACTCGAATTCCAACCATGTTTCTGTCTGTAATTCCCACGCAACCGGGAATCCTGGAACATGGATATTTGATCAAGTCGGGATGAAATCAAAATGAGCGTTCGGCATTGCGAGGAAGCATAACCGGAAGTGTCAATCTCAACTTTCGCTATGTTGAATATGAATTGAGGGGCCAGACTACATCAAGTTAGAAGATTTATCCATTTCGACGAAAATGCAGATCAACGTTATGTATCGAGGATGGTTATAAAAAATTGGCCTCTTTGCTTTTTGTCCAACTGCCTCCCCCACGGTTTTCTTTTTCCCATCCGCCGGTGAACATTCCGCTGGCAGCCGGTTTCATGGCTGCCAGCCTGATCCACAGCAAGGCAAACGTGGCTGCAAGCATACTCGAAGAATCGCTATCCAGTGTATATGCGGACAAGGGATTGTTGGAGGCCGTAATCCAACAAAGACCTGATGTGCTGGCGCTGACCCTTTACGTTTGGAACGCCCAGCGAAGTCTTTTTCTGGCTAGCAAGGTAAAAGAGGTCCTGCCCCAAGTTAAGATAGTGGTGGGCGGGCCAGAGGTCACGCACGACAATAAATGGGTTCTGCATCATCCCGCTGTGGACGCAGGCGTATTCGGCGAAGGCGAATCTCGAATCCAGCCTGTATTGGAGCTCTTATTTGCAAATACAAGCCGCTGGGATATTGCCGGCACCTTCTATAAAGAGAAAGATAGCGTCCGACTTTGTAATGGCCTGCCAGGGCCATGGGACCTGCACGCGTGCCCTTATCCATATCTCCTGGGAATTATAGGCCCGTCTCGTTCAGGAACTTTGTTCCTTGAAACTGTCAGGGGGTGTCCTTTCCGTTGCCGCTATTGCTATTACCACAAGGCATTCGGTTCAATGCGGCGTCATCCCCTGGCTGCCGTGGAGCAGGTGATCCACTGGGCTTATCAGACTGATTCCCAGGTTACCGAGCTCTACCTTATGGACCCCTCTTTCAATGTCTCTCCGCACTACCGCGATGTTCTGGCTCTCATGGCCAAACTAAGGAAACACAAAGATATCCGAGCCCATACCGAATTGCGTGCGGATCTATTAGATAAGGAAGCCCCCAAGCTATTGTCTGAGGCCGGTGTGGCCAGCGTTGAAGTCGGTTTACAGAGCGTTAATCCCAAAGCCCTCAGTTTCGCGGGTAGAACCGGCAGCATCGAACGCATAGCCCGAGGAGTGGAGAATCTCAAGAAAGACTCCATCGACGTAACCACCGGAATTATACTCGGCTTACCTGGAGATTCCCCAGAGGATTTTCAAAAAACACTTCAGTGGCTACAAAAGACTGGCGCCTACTCCGTTGTTCATCCCTTCCTTCTGTCCGTGCTGCCTGGGACGGATTTCAGGACTAGGGCACCCCAGCTCGGGCTGGCATTCGATGAGCGGCCACCCTACTACGTACAAGCCACCCCCCAATTTACAGAAGACGAATTGCGGCATGCCATGCTTTCCTGCGAGTCAACATTTGACATAGAGCTGGATCATATAGACCTGCCATCATTGGTTGACCACGCCCCTGATCTGGTGATGCACGCTCATTCAGCTCCATACATAAGTAAATGGATAGCCGATCCGTCCAAAAAGGCCTGGAAAGCCAACCTGGAAAACGTGCTCAAAAAGGCAACCGATCCGTTCATCATCTGGTTTAAGGGTAGAAACTCATGTGCTGCTGAGGACAACATGATGCGCATTGTCTCAGCATTTTTTGAGGTCAATCCTCACGCCTTTGTACACATAATCTTTGAATATCCAGCGCCTCCTCGACCATTATTCCTCCGCCGACTTGCAACAAACGTGGCTCAGCCCTCCACTTACGTCAACAAGTCCATGCAGTCTTGGGTAAGGGGAGTGAGCGCTGTGTCGCCTTCATTTATTATCCTTGCCCATGATCCTCTGGAAAATAGTGCCCGGGAAACCCTGATCACTGAGTACCAAGATCTCGCCACCGTTGTGTGGGACATTGGAGTTCCCGACGATGAGATCATCTGCCGAGCCATGACTCCGTGTCTCGTCTCCGCGGCAGTAAAACCAGGCACTCCCTATGGTTACCACCTTATCTATGGCTTACGTAAGTACCTCGGTAACTCGCCCGAAGAGGTGCTCTTTCGGGATCGCCGCCTCCATGAGTTTTGGCTACGATCCAACAGCCTCTGGAGCAATCAAGGTTTTCCTGAGCGTATTGTGGCAGACATCGACTAACGGTTATTCGGGCAATTCGTGATGGAGTCAAATCAAAGAACGGGCATGAATTTTCTAGGTATTGTAATGCACCTTAGTAGAAGTAACCTAGCAAAACATGCTCAAAGTTTGCCTCGAATTTCGCAAACCGCTACAATTACAAGAATCGCCACAGTTTCATGACGCGCTGTAAGGGTCAAAACCACCTATCCTGATTTGTTTCTTGAGGCAGCCAGTACCAGGGCCCTATGACAAAAACACCTATTTACACCTAGTTTGAAGCGTTACCTAGGGATGACATGAAACATTAGTTGCCCCCAGGAGGTGGGCTGGCAGGTAAGCAGCGATACACCATACATAACACTTTGATACTATATGACATTTTTATAGAGGGGGGAGTGGCAGCGATTTTCATGATTACCAAAGCACCAGCATGAGAACAGATCGAGTGTTGATAAAGATATTAGTTTTTTTCGTCAATGCATTGTAATTTGATCCTAAAATTGTGCCACCAATCGATAGCGGAATTGGTCGGCGCTGTTGCGTTAGGCAGGTCTATTCGGGGCTAAATCTTGACTTTTCTTTGCAAATCGAGTATGTTAGCCATTGTCATAATCTGTGTTACAACTAAATCGATCCGATAGAATGTCTCGGATGGGTGTAGAGGCGCAATGAGGGCAGACAAGCCAAAGGGGATTTTTCCAGCCATATTGCCTATATTGCCACTCAAGGACATGGTTGTCTTCCCCAACATTATGGTGCCGCTTTTCCTTAAAGGCTCACGGGTGGTGAGGCTGATCGAGTCTGTGGTGGATGGCGACAACTTGGTGGGACTCTTTTACCAAAAGGGGCAGAATAGAACTTCGGGTGATGCAGATACTTTGTCATGCGTGGGGACTCTGGCCAGGATACAACAGGTGGTTAGGCTGGAAAACGGTGGGGTTAAGGCAGTGGCCGATGGCATCCTCCGCATCCGTATGACACGGCAGCTGCAAACAGACCCCTTCCTCATGGCTGAAGTTGAGCAGGTAGAAGAGGACAGTGAGCCCAGCGAACTCTTGGATTCGTATGTAAAAAGCGTTGCCGCATTGTTCCGTATAAGCACCAGCCTCGGAAGGCCGCTCAGTGAACGTTCTATGGAGATGATCGAGCAAGCCCGAGACCCAGGGAGATTAGCCGACCTTATAGCCGTTTACCTGCCCTTGAAACCCGATGCAAAGCAAAGACTGCTCGAAATGGTTGACCCTCTTTTGCGCTTGAAGCAGGTGGCTGTTTACCTGCAAGCGGAACTGCAGGCATTTCAGCGTGGTTCTCGAGAAGGAGATGACTCGCGGGGGGAAATTGCGGGCTCCCGAAAGGATAAAGAGGCACATATTCGTCAAAATATTCGGGGCATGCATCGAGACTTCAGTTCCCAAGAAGAAGCCCATCTCACAGACATTAAAGAATTCCATTCCAAAATAAGGCAATGCCGTCTGCCGGATGAGGCAGCAGAAGTTGCTATCAGGGAGCTTCAGCGGCTGGAGAAAATACCGCCCCACTCGCCGGAATACATAGTGTCCCGAAGTTATCTCGAGGTCTTGACCAGTCTCCCTTGGGAAATCGTCACAGAAGATGACATGAATCTCTCCAGGGCTCAAGAGATACTGGATGGGGATCATTACGACCTCACTGAGGTGAAGGAACGCATTCTAGAGTTTTTGGCAGTTCGCAAGTTGAACTCCGGAAACAAGGGCCCCATCCTGTGTTTAGTGGGCCCACCGGGAGTCGGAAAAACTTCCCTAGGCCGATCAATTGCAAAAGCTCTGGGAAGACGGTTCATCAGGATGTCACTGGGAGGCGTACGTGACGAGGCTGAAATTAGAGGCCATAGACGTACGTACATTGGTGCCATGCCAGGGCGGATTATCCAGGAAATCAGAAGGGCAGGGACAAAGAATCCGGTTTTTGTACTAGATGAAGTAGATAAGATTGGACAGGATTTTCGAGGAGACCCTGCCAGTGCATTGCTTGAAGTTCTCGACCCCGAACAAAACAACACATTTTGCGACCACTATCTAGACGTGCCATTTGATTTGAGCTGCGTAATGTTCATAGCCACCGCCAATCAGTTGGACACAGTGCCAGCCGCGTTGAGAGACCGCATGGAAGTAATACGCGTACGCGGTTACACCGACGAAGAAAAACTCAAGATCGCTGAGATGTTCCTTATCCCCAAAGCCCTCGAGGCCACAGGCATCAAGGAGCAGCCAATTCAGTTTGCGGCTGACGCGATCCAAGGAATAATAAGAGGCTACACAAGGGAATCTGGAGTAAGACAGCTAGAACGGTGTATTCAGGCGATATGCAGGAAAATAGCTCTGGAAATCGCCCAGGAAAAACCTCCGTGCACAAACGTCACAAGCGCTACTGTTGAGCAGTTGCTAGGTTCGCCAAAATATTTTTTCGAACTGGCGGAAGAACAAGACCAAGTAGGGATTGCTACTGGGCTTGCTTGGACGGAAAATGGCGGCGATATTATCTTTGTCGAGGTGACAGGGTTCCGCGGACGCAAGGAACTCACCATGACGGGGTGCCTTGGCGATGTGATGCAGGAATCAGCGAAGGCCGCTCTAAGTTATCTTAGGAATACGTGTACGCGATACGGGATCCCAGACACCCTTTTGTCCAAGACCGATCTACACATACATGTTCCAGCAGGCTCAATTCCCAAGGATGGCCCATCCGCGGGTATAACCATAGCCGTGGCGCTGGCGTCTTTCTTCACGGGGATACCAGTGAAAAGGCACGTGGCTATGACGGGAGAAGTGACTTTACGTGGCAGAGTGTTACCCATTGGTGGAGTCAAAGAAAAACTCTTAGCTGCCCGCAGAGCTGGTGTGCGGGAAGTCATTTTACCCAAAAAGAATCGGTCTAACGTTAAAGACCTGCCTGATTATGTGAAAAACGATCTTGTGATCCACCTTGTTAGTGAAGTGGATGAGGCCATTCGGCTCGCGCTAATTAAAGAGCCTAAACCCGACTGCGAAAACCAAGTGCCAGAACAGTTTTCTTTACCTTTTGTGTCGCCTGTCGGTGGTGAATTCGGTGACCAATGCCCTAGCCCAAATTACGCGCAACCCCGCAAATAGATGTTTGGCAGCCGCTATAAGTGCAAATGAACCTGGGGGAGTTTCTTTTCCAGTACTAAAAAGTGGGCGTAATCTTTGCCTTGGGTGAGGTTGCCCCTAATGAGAAAATCTCATCGCCGTACTAAGACCCCGGCACTTTCCTGACTTAGCATCATAGAGCTCATTTTATGCTGGTACTGCTGTACTAAAAAATTGAACCGATACCTCAGTGGCTCAGGCACAGAGCGTACTTCGGACACCATCTTAACGCCAAGGGGATTCATGTGCTTTCCCCGAAAAAGGAGTTGAAAATCAAGGTGGGGACCTGTAGCTATGCCTGTCATCCCTACTAGGCCAATTTTCTGTCTCTGCTTGACGCGTTGACCGACCTTCACGAACGTGCGCTGAAGGTGCCCATATCTGCTTTCGTATCCGTTGTCGTGTTTAACGCATACATAATTACCGTATCCGTTATTCCATCCTGCAAATGTGACCACTCCATTGGCAATGGCCCAAACTGGCGTGCCCTGGGGTGCGGCGTAATCCACACCATCATGCTTGCGCCACACTCTAAACACCGGGTGGAACCGCATACCGTAACGAGAGGTAACTTTAAGTACACTCAAGGGAGATCTAAGGAAGTTTTTCTTTAACTGCACGCCGTTTTCATCATAATATTCATTGTTGAATAGCACAGCCGTCTTCTTCCCCGTTTTTCTACCCTCATAAACCGCGCTCAGTATGCGACCATAGCCAGAAGGCCTGTCATCGGCGTAACGCCGCTCGAACAAAACACTACAAACATCACCCCGCATGGATTCAGACCGGAAATCTATGTCCCATCGAAATACGCTGCTGAGCTTCAATGCCAATTCAACTCCCTCGCCTGCATTCAGCACCGATTCGGTCAAATCACCAATGACAGGGAACGATACCGTCTCTTCCTTGAAATCAAGTACAACTTCCTCTTTCCACGACTTCAGTAGCCCATCCTCTACTGCACAATGAAAGATCTCTGACGGTTCCAGCTCGAATGTTGCCTTAATGAACAATCCGTCCTTGTCCAGCGTAATGCTGTATCGTTTACCAGGCTTAAAAGGGGAATTTGGATCAAAAGGCTTGTTCGTATGGGCCTGGATGATCGACTGGAAAGACGCTGCCACCTTTTCTACAACAAAGTCGTCAGATATGTTTTCATAAAGCAGCGAGACGAGAGTATCACCCGGGCTTGTCAGATCTGCGATCTCTTCACTACCTTTGAAAGCAAATGGCTGGGTTGCCATGGCCGGTTCTCTCTCCGGCGTGCAAGTCTCACGGGGCTCAGAAGGCGATAATCGTTGACTTAAGACGGTTGGCAAGGGCATGTAAGAGGAGAAGGCAAGGTCGAAATACAGGACTGCCACCAGCGATAAGGTACAAACCATCAAACCGACAAAAAGGATTACGCGTCTAACTGCCCCTCGTGCAGAGCGCGGCCTGAACCCTATATGTGGCACGTAACGCATATCCGCCCTCAATCCACACCTCGTAAGGCCAAAATGTACTATGATTCAGGGCACAAGTCAATGATTATCAAAACGATTATCGGCACGGTATCACAAAAGGGCTTGACAGACCTTCGATGGTTGCATACATATTGTATGACTCTGATGATGTCCTACCCATGGATGTGGTTCAAATCGATGACAAAATCCTAAGGGCCGGGGTCCACCGAATGAAGTCAAAGGCGTTGGGAAACGACCCATCTACGCGAAAACTTCAGATTAGCACGCCATAATCAACAATATAGATTCCAGAAAAAAAGTAAACACAGCAGGAGCCGTCATGGACGTTGCAGAACTCAAGGAGAAAAAGGTTAGTGAACTTTTGTCCATAGCCCATGCCCTGGCCGTTGAAGGGGCGGGCAGCATGCGTAAGCAGGAATTAATATTTGCCATTCTTCAGGCGCATCAGCAGGCCGAAAAAGAGGCCCCAATAACCGGAGAAGGCGTTCTAGAAACATTGCCTGACGGATTTGGATTCTTAAGGGCACCTGACTACAACTACCTTCCAGGGCCAGATGACATATACGTCTCACCTAGCCAGATACGACGTTTCAACATGCGTACCGGCGACACTATATCCGGATACATACGCCCCCCAAAAGACACTGAGCGCTACTTTGCGTTGCTTAAGGTGGAAAAGATAAATGGAGAGGACCCAGAGTCTATCAGGGATAAGGTCCTTTTTGACAATCTGACGCCACTGTATCCCAACGAGCGACTGAAACTTGAAGTCGGGCCCACCCAGTATTCCATGAGGATCATGGACCTACTAACCCCCATTGGCAAAGGCCAGAGGGCCCTGATAGTATCACCGCCTAAGGCAGGCAAAACAGTACTGTTACAACAGATTGCCAACAGCCTCACCATCAATCACCCTGACATTTACCTAATCGTGCTCCTCATAGACGAACGACCCGAGGAAGTCACCGACATGCAGCGCTCGGTGCACGGAGAGGTCATATCTTCAACTTTCGACGAGCCTGCCCAGCGGCATGTACAGGTAGCCGATATGGTTATCGAGAAAGCCAAACGGTTGGTCGAACACAAAAGAGACGTGGTCATACTGCTAGACAGTATCACAAGGCTCGCTAGGGCCCATAACACCGTTGTACCCCCGAGCGGTAAAATCCTTTCAGGCGGTGTGGATTCCAATGCATTGCACCGACCAAAGCGTTTTTTCGGAGCAGCAAGAAATATTGAAGAAGGAGGGAGTCTGACCATAATTGCCACCGCCCTTATTGATACTGGCAGCAAGATGGACGAGGTCATTTACGAAGAATTCAAAGGCACCGGCAACATGGAGATCCATCTGGATAGAAGACTTTTGGAGCGACGCATCTTTCCTTGTATTGATATTAATAGGTCTGGAACTCGAAAAGAGGAACTATTGGTGCCTCAGCAGGATCTGCAAAGGATATGGCTGCTGAGAAAGCTTCTTGCCGACATGAATTCTGTGGATGCTATGGAGTTTCTGTTGGACAAAATAATGCAGACTGATTCCAATAGGGAATTCCTGGAGGTAATGAACCGGTAAGGTTTAAGGTCTTGTAATAAGTCACACATAACTTTGACGACATCCACAGGTATATATGGCTAACCGGCCGAAAGGATAATATGCGTAAGCTGTGGATTGCGCTAATTGATTTTTTATATTATCATGAATAATTTAGTACATGACGGAGGTCGACTATGAAAAAAGGCATACACCCCGAATTCCAGGAAAGCGTATTTGTATGCGCATGCGGGAACACCATAAAAACTAGATCCCTTAAAAGCGAATACAAGCTCGAGATATGCTCAGCATGCCACCCATTTTTCACAGGAAAGCAAAAGTTGGTTGACAGCGCGGGACGTGTCGAACGGTTTATGAAGAAATATGGCGATAAGCCCGTATCTACCGGTAAAAAACCTACTAAGGTCGTAAAAAAGGTAGGGGCTACGACAGAAAAGTCCGCCAAGACAAAAAAGTCAGCCAAGTCCTCGAAAAAAGAGTCTGATTAGTATCAGGATATTTGTCATGACAAACCAGGGGCATTGGGGCCTTCTACTGTGGAAGACCCAATCGCGCAGTGTTTTTGCAACAGGAGTGAGTTTTGCCCTTTATGTTAGTAAGTAGTGAAAATGAAAAAGGCTCCGAATTGATTAAGGTTGGCGGACAGGCAGTCATAGAAGGTATAATGATGCGCGCCCCCAAGACGTTTACCGTCGTCGTACGAAAACCCGATGGCCAGTTGTCCGTGAGAGAAGATCGATGGTATTCACCGATGGAGAGGTGGCCTATACTCAAGAAGCCTTTTTTGCGAGGTTGCATTGTCCTATACGAGGCCTTGTTTAACGGCATACAGGCCCTGACATTCTCAGCTCAAGAAGCCATAGGCGAAGAAGAGGAGAAGCTTGGTCCATGGGCACTAGCAGGCACAATCATCTTTGCCATAGGTGCAGCCCTTCTACTCTTTGTTGTGATACCCCATCTAGCTACGCTGGCCTTGGGATTTCTTTTCAGGACTGAGCTTACTGTAAAAAGCGTATGGTTCCACTTAATTGACGGTTTCATCAAGGTCGGAATATTCGTTGGATATATCTACGCCATTTCCTTGATGAAGGAGATTCGCAGGGTCTTCCAGTATCACGGGGCAGAACACAAATCCATCCACGCCTACGAACAAGGCGAACAACTAACGGTTGAAAATTGCAGGAAATATCCTACCTTGCATGCCCGTTGTGGAACCGCGTTCATTATGCTGGTCTTACTAGTTAGCATTTTTCTTTTTAGCCTAGTGTTCCCATTTTTTCCCCCCGATTTATTTGGGAACAAGATTGTGACAAACTTTTTTTTCATACTGGTTAAGATGTTGTTGCTGTTGCCCATAGCGGGCCTTTCGTACGAGATGATTCGGTTTGGGGAACGAGTGAAGCATCCGTTACTTGATTTGATCCTTAAACCGGGTCTGTTGCTCCAGAAACTGACCACGAGAGAGCCCACCGATGATCAAATTGAGGTGGCACTGGTGGCGCTAAAGAGAACGCTCGAGAGGGAGAAGGGGTGGGCCTGACTACGTAGTCAGCCAACACAACAGACCATGCGGGTACTATCAAAATTAGAAGAATTGAATCAGAGATATGAAGCCCTGAACCAGGAACTGGCCAGGCCAGAAACTATGTCTGATCCCAAGAGACTCAAAAAGCTTGCGCAGGAACAGGCAGAGCTTTCTGAGATCGTAAAGACTTATCGCTCACTAACCAATACCTTGGGAGAGATTCGCGAACTCGAGACCATGCTCGAGGAAGAGGAAGACCACGAACTTGTCTCTTTGGCGCGAGAGGACTTACCCAGATTGAAGTCCAAGCAAGAAGAGTTGGAGCGGATGCTCAATTTACTTCTATTACCCAAAGACCCCAACGACCAGAAAAACACTTTCCTGGAAATTAGGGCTGGCACAGGCGGTGAAGAAGCGGCCTTGTTCGCAGCTGACCTGTTTAGGTCTTATTGCCGGTATGCCGAGAATCGCCGCTGGAACGTCGAAATGATGTCAACATCCCTTAGCGCCACAGGGGGATTCAAAGAGGTAATAGCATTGGTGCACGGTCAAGGCGCTTTTTCTAGGCTCAAGTATGAACGCGGTGTGCATCGCGTCCAGAGGGTGCCCACAACCGAATCTCAAGGGAGAATTCACACATCCGCAGTCACTGTGGCTGTTCTACCCGAGGCTGACGAATTGGAAATAGAGATTGACCCAAAAGACCTGAAGATAGACGTATATCGATCTTCTGGACCTGGGGGACAGAGCGTCAATACCACTGATTCAGCCGTAAGAGTGACACACCTTCCGACCAATCTAGTAGTGACATGTCAGGACGAAAAATCTCAACACAAAAATAAGGCCAAGGCCTTGAAGATTCTGCAAGCCCGTTTGTTAGACCGTCTAGAACAACAGCGAAACAAGGAAATCAGCCAAGAGCGCAAGAGCCAAGTAGGCACCGGAGACAGATCCGAACGCATACGCACATATAATTTCCCCCAAAATCGCGTTACAGACCATCGGATCGGGCTGACCCTTTATAAACTAGACGCAATTATGGAAGGCAAATTAGATGAAATCATCGATCCCCTCATAATGTATTTCCAGGCCGAAGCTATCAAGGAAAATCTCCAAAATTAGCCTCACATCCCTTTTTAAGATTTCAGTACAAATGGGCTGGCTCTCTAGCGTGACGTGAATTGACTCGTCAGTTAACCTTCAATGGATGACGGCTAAGATTTTCACTTCTAGTTGCCCTTCCTGTTAATGAGAAACAGTCACCAGGGTCATTCCCGATTTGATCTTGCATTCATATCCCTGTAATCCCAAACTGTTAGGAATAACAAATCCAAATATACTCGAATTATGAATTAATTCTTGAAATCACGATACTTCATAGAATGACCACAATTTCAGGAATATTTGTAGAGCTTCGTCAGGGCAATATTTTCACCGGCGTCCCGACTGTTACGATATCGTAAAGTTCTCTCGCATCAGCGGGAAACATGTGGATGCATCCGTAGGACTTCGTTAGGGCTCCATCAACCAGATGTTTGTCGGAATGGATGTGTATGCACTCTCCAGTGAACCCCCTGGCCTTATCTTCCTCATTGGGATAGTTGAGACTCATTATGCAGGCTTCGTCCCCGCCATAGGATTCGCTCCATAACTTTTCCAGCGCTGGTCCGATAGAAGCATCAACAAACTTGTTGTCCTTCAACTAACTCCTGCCATCAATGATGGTGTGACCCTTGGGACAATGTCTCGAAGCCATCCACGAGATCTCGTATTCCCCAATAGGAGTACGATGATCACCGCTGCGTTTCTTATGAGTCCCACCTTTACCGGTCTCTATTGGGTATTCCTTCATGAGTTGGGCCCCAAGCCATACCTGAAGAAGATTGCGGGAACAATGGATGACTATCCTTAGCCGTGGAGGCGCGTCGGAGACGGCCGAGGACTCTGATGCAAAACAAGGGCTAGCCACCAATAATACCAAGTAACCCCATATGACTAACAAGAAGTATATGGAAATACAAAGGTAAATCCGGATTCCGTTCACGGCGTTAGTTGTCATTCAGCCAGTTCCTGGGAATCGTTTCGTGGCTTGATTTTAGTGGCGACAACTAATATAAGCCTTTTGCCCCGTCATTTCGAGTCGCCAAACCATATTATTCAGTGATATTAAGCTATCACCAAGCCACTTGAAATTCCACGCTCTTTTTGGTCAACCCATATACCAGCCTGACCAAACAATCGCAAGCTCCTATGAACACATCCGGCCTCGCGCTAAGTGGATCAGTACTCGAAACTTCTGAGGATTACCTTAACGGCTTGCCAAAACGTGGCCCCTAACTCTTCAATAGTCGGCAATCTCATGGGGGGCAAAAAACAGAAAAATGTTGTATAAGCAACGTAAAAGGATGGTGTATGTTGCGGAAAATTAACAAGTATAATTTTGACTCAGGTGTTGACCTTGGATCCAGAGCTGCTCCCGGGGTACTTTCGTCTCAAGCCTTCCCCAAATGGCTTGTGGCTTTGGTGGCCATTGCGTGGTCTTGTCTTATTCAAAACGCCACATCGACCTCGGCTGCCGACGGAGACCAGTCATCACGCGTGAATAATGCTGGTAGATCCCAGCCTACTAACGACCTCGGGGAGCTTGGTAAACTTGCCCTGGAGGGAAAACGCTTTCAAGAAGCGGCTTCTCTCTATACCCAAGCACTCCGTCGGGATCCCTCGAGGGTAGATTGTCTAGTGGGGCGGGCGAAAGCGTTAGAAATGTGCGACCTGCCACATAAGGCGCTCCAAGATTATAAAAGGGCACTCGAGATAGATCCAAACAATACGCTAGCCATGATAGCCGCTGCAGGGATCCTCGAGATGGGTGGCGGCACTGAAAAAGAAGCGCTTAGCCTCTACAAAGCGGCCTTGTCAATGACGTCTGACCCAGGGTCTCGAGAGAAAATCTCGTTTAACATTGCAGTGTTGGAAACAAGAGTCCAGGATGAACTCCTATCAGCAGTGGGATGCTGGAACCTAGGAACAAAGCAGCTAACAAAGGGAAAGTTGAATGATGCTGAGGATTTATTTTCAAAGGCTTTGGAGCTTAATCCCCACCTCTACCAGGCTTATTACAGCAGAGCCCTCACGCGTCTGAAAAAAAATGATATTCAAAGCGCCTTGCAGGACCTCTCTTCAACAGTTGACTTATGCCCATCGTTAAGAGGTTGTCTCGTCACCCGGGGGCTGGTGTATGAGTCTTTGGGCATGCTAACTGAAGCTTTGGCCGACATGAAACGCGCCGCTACTATGGACGCCAGAGACCCTAACGCGCACTATCATTTGGGAAGACTCCAAGAAAGACAAGGGGCCTATGCAGAGGCCCTAGCATCGTACCTCGAGGCCATGAACTGGAGACCTAAGCCAGACCTTCGAGACTCCATTAGACAGCGTATTACCACCCTGGCTGGATCCGTAAAACTAGCACCCAGACAACCTGCAACAACTCCACAACCCAAGCCGTCGCTATGGTGATTAGGGATAGGCCGGTTTGATCATTAATCGATATTGCTGATACCCGGACAAAGGAAAGCCCCGGATAGGAGGATGAGGACCGGGGCTTCGCATGGGGAAAAGGTATGTTGAGCGGCGGGCTACGCCTCCCGCCGTTGGCAACTGCTTAAACCACGATTTCAAATAGTTGTCAAGCATTTTTAAAGTAATTTATCAAATAAACAGCTTATCCTGACACAAATACAAGTCCATGCAGTACCCTAGCCATTGACAAACGCCCTAATAACATCCCGCTTACCTAAAATACCCACCAAACGCCCTTTATCCACTACAGGAAGCGTGTAGAGTTTCTTCTCGGCCATAATTCGTGCCGCTTCGGAAAGGTCTGTGTCTGAGGTCACGCATATTGCGGGTCTCGAATAAATATCGGCCACGGTGGTGGCGGAGATTCGCTGAAAATCCTTGTGCAGACGCCACGGATTCCCCACAGGAATAACCGAGTCGAGGATAAAAAACACCGTGGGAATGTGTAGGGGTTTATTTTGGTTAACTAGATCGGATTCACAGACGACACCCAAGACATTTCCGTTTTTGTCACAGACAGGTACACCGTTAATGTTGTGTTTGGACAGTATCTCCGCGAGTTCCCTCAGCGTTGTTTCGGGCGTTACTGTGATGACGTTAGTTGTCATAAAGTCCGCGACTCTAGGCATAGGGCGCTCCATTTTTTTGGTTCAAGTGGAGTTTATTCATTCCACAGGGCGTTAGTCTCATTGTACAACCTGGAATACGAGTTTGTCTCCGAGCTGGCTCGCCTTTATGGTCTGACCTGCCTGAAACTTTCCGGCAAGGATGTCCATGGCGAGAGGGTTTTCGATAAGTCTTTGGATAGCTCTTTTCAGAGGTCGGGCCCCATATGCAGGATCGAATCCTTCGGCTGCAAGGAGGTCCCGAGCGCTGGGGTCTAACACAAGATTAAGTTTGTTTTCCGATAACCGCCTGTTTAACCTTGCAATTTGGATATCTACTATCTGCTTTATTTGCTCTCTGGTGAGGGCATGGAAGATAATAATATCGTCAAGCCTATTCAAGAACTCGGGTTTGAAGTGATAACGAAGTGCCTCCATTACCTTCAACCGCATAGATTCTTCATCTCGGCCTGCGTATTCTCTGATTTCCGCTGAACCGATGTTGGATGTCATGATAATGATGCAGTTCTTGAAGTCAACGGTACGTCCTTTTCCATCAGTAAGTCTTCCATCGTCCAATATTTGTAGCAGGGCGTTGAAGACCTCAGGATGTGCCTTCTCTATTTCATCGAAGAGTACCACGGAGTAGGGACGTCTTCTCACCGCCTCTGTAAGGTAGCCGCCTTCCTCGTAACCCACGTAACCAGGTGGAGCTCCGATGAGCCGTGCCACAGAATGTCGCTCCATGTATTCAGACATATCGATCCGCACCATCGCCTGCTCATCATCGAAGAGGAATTCTGCCAATGCCCGGGCTAGTTCGGTTTTGCCAACTCCTGTGGGGCCTAGGAAAATGAAGGAACCTATGGGTCGATTGGGATCCTGCAACCCAGAGCGGGCTCGACGCACAGCGTTTGAAACAGCCACTATGGCCTCTTCCTGACCAATGACTCGCGCCGAGATCCTTTCCTCCATCTTGATCAGCTTCTCCACTTCGCCTTCGAGCATTTTTGATACTGGAATGCCCGTCCACTTTGCCACAACTTCAGCCACGTCTTCAGGACCAACCTCTTCTTTCAGTAGGCCACCGTCACTCTGCAGTGCCGCAAGTTCGGCATTTTTCTCGCGAATGTCTTTTTCCAAAGCTATCAGGAGACCGTATTTTAGCTCTGCTGCTTTGCTGAGGTCCCCCTCACGTTCTGCCTTAACTGCCTCCACCTTGGCCCTTTCGTAACGTTCCTTTAGTTCCCGAATAGCGGTAATAATCTCTTTTTCTTGTCTCCACTTGGATTTTAGAACTTCCGAATCTGCCTGGAGACGAGCTATTTCTGCTCTCACCTTTTCTAGTCTTGTCCTGCTGGCCTCATCTGATTCTTTCGTCAATGCCTGTTCTTCTATCTGAAGCTGGATAATCCGGCGTTCAATCTCGTCAATTTCCGTGGGCATGGAATCTATTTCGATGCGCAAACGAGATGATGCTTCATCAATGAGGTCAATGGCTTTATCAGGGAGGAATCGGTCAGTTATGTATCGGTGCGACAGGGTTACTGCCGCTATAATGGCCGCATCCTGAATGCGCACACCATGGTGCAATTCATATCGCTCTTTCAGTCCCCTGAGTATCGCTATGGAATCCTCAACAGATGGTTCAGCTACATAGATGGGTTGAAATCTTCTCTCGAGCGCAGCATCTTTTTCTATATATTTCCGATATTCGTTGACCGTGGTTGCACCTACGGCTCGCAGCTCCCCGCGTGCTAAAGGGGGCTTAAGCATGTTGGACGCATCCACAGCTCCTTCTGCCGAGCCTGCCCCCACAAGGGTGTGCATCTCATCAATGAACAGAATGATTTCGCCAGACGCTGCTGAGATCTCCTTCAAGACTGCTTTGAGACGATCTTCAAATTCTCCTCGATACTTTGCGCCAGCTATCAGTTGTCCTAAGTCCAATGCCAAGACTCTCTTCCCTTTAAGGGTCTCCGGCACGTCTCCTGACACAATCCTACTGGCCAAACCCTCCACGATTGCCGTTTTTCCTACACCAGGGTCTCCAATTAAAACAGGATTGTTTTTCGTTCGGCGTGAAAGTACCTGGATTATCCTCCTTATCTCGTCGTCTCTACCAATCACAGGATCGAGTTTGCCTTTTCGGGCAAGCTCCGTAAGATCGCGTGTGAAACGCTTTAGCGCCTGATATTTTTCCTCAGGGGACTGGTCTGTAACCCTCTGAGTGCCTCTTATATCAGTAAGCGCCATGTATATCCGATCTTTGGTGACTCCTTTTGACGCGAGTATTCTCCCACTAGCGCTGCCCTGAGCTTCTGCAAGGGCAATCAGTAGATGCTCTACCGAGACATATTCATCTTTGAGCTGTTCCATTTCGCGAAATGCATTTTCCAGCACCTGCCGCAACTGATTGGAAAAATACCGTTCTGCTGCTGCACCGGTTTGCCGCGGTAGCTTCTCGATTGCCTGGAGAGTTTCATGCCGGAGGGCATCGACATCAGCACCCAGTTTTTTGAGGATTTCGACACAAAGTCCCGTGTCGTCGGACAACAAGGCCAGTAAAAGATGTTCTGTCTCTATCTGAGGATTCCCTCTTCCGGATGCTATATTTTGTGCCTCTGCCAAGGCTTCTTGGGATTTCAACGTAAATTTGTCAGGGCGCATGTTCTATTCCTCCCACGCAGGATCAGGTTTGTTAGGACGAGCAACTAATACGTTCGGGCATCCAGCTCGGCGATTTTTAAGAAGTTGCTTTGTGACAAAAAAATGGACGAAGCTTCGTCTCCATTGCTTGAATACAGTTTACCAAACAGGTAAATCACCACCCCACATCTGTCAACCGACTTTCTTCAATTTTCAGTAACGAATTTTCACTTTGCAACGCCGCTCTTATATTGACGCGCCACTACAGCTTAGTTTAGATCGTTTAAAATTTAACTTCCCCAAAAATCTACTGAAAAGATCGAGGATCTTTCATAAGGGCTTTCCTGATACGAAACATATCCTCACCCACTATACATCTTACGATATACGGAACAAAACGACTGGGATTATGCTTCAACATTCCGAAAATCTGTCTCCAGTACTGTCGCCTAGAGCTGTAATATAAGCCTTGCCTCAAGGACAAACGGGTGAAACGTTTGATATCGCCTAAAATATGCCTGAAAGACCGCTCGTTCATCGCGTCATCGTTACTCACTTTCACGCCAGCCGCTGCCGCTCGTGTAGGTCGCATGGATAGGTAATATCTGTAGGTCCGTGCTAAAAATCTGGACGGCTCATAAAGGTAATCCCATGTTCGGACATACTCTCGGAGGATTTCTTCCTCTGGTCGTTGCGGGATATAGTTTAGCACGCCGCCAATGCTTTGCCCTGAAAGGCTATGTTTGAGGAGGCGTCCCTCTTTTTCGAGTCTAATCCATAACTTGGTATTTGGAAGCACATGTAGGGTGTTGAGCATCACGACAGGAATGCTAGTTTCTTCAACTAAGGCGCATATCCTCTCACCAGCTCCTTTCTTTTCCCCGTCAAATCCTATGACAAAACTGGCCATCACTGATAAACCGTTCCTATTCATATTATTCAACGATTCAATCAAGGGATTCCTGATATTCTGATACTTGTGATTGGCTCGCAGAACTTCCTCATCCGGTGATTCTACCCCCACGAAAACGTGCGAAATATTTGCTTCTGTCATAAGGTCCATTAATTCTACGTCTTGTCCCAGATTCACAGAGGCTTGTGTGATGAAATTAAAAGGTTCGCCATGACTCTTCATCCATGGAATCAACATGTCCAGCACTGCCTTCGCATGTGACCTGTTACCTATGAAATTGTCATCTGATATAAATACTTCATTCCTCCATCCTAGCTGATACAAGCATTCAAGTTCCTTTATTACCTGCTCAGGCGATTTGCACCGCACTTTTCGCCCATAAAGATTCACGATGTCACAGAATTCGCAGTCAAAGGGGCACCCTCGCGAAGTCTGAATGCTCATGGCAAGGTAGTCATCCATGTTCACTAAATCGAACCGAGGAATGGGAGAATCAGTCAGTGGCGGTTTGCCTTGCGCCTGTATCACGCTTGGTAGGTTTCCCGACTCCAGTGCGCTTACCAGCAAATCCATGACGTGCTCTGCTTCACCCATTACAACGATGTCGCAGCCAGCAGCTTGCATATGTTCGGGCACAGAAGATACGAAGGGACCACCGACCACAACGGTCTTGTTTCTTTTTTTGCCTTCTTTGACCAAATTGATCATGCTTTGTTTTTGCATAATCATACCGGTGACCATTACCACATCAGCCCAGTCCCAATGCTGCGCTTCAAGCTCGCGTGCATCCAGATCCACTAGCTTGAGATTCCATTCCTTTGGCAGAAGCCCCGCCAATGTTAGCAAACCAAGGGGAGGCACCACGGCTTTACGACGGTTGAAACTAATCTGTTCAGGAAAACTCCAGAACGTCTCAGGGGTTCTCGGATTGATCAGTAAGACATTCACTTGGCACACCAAAAACACAAGATTGTTGTTATGTACAAGATAATCATTTCACTGTCCAGGATAGTTCTGTCCACATATTTTTGAAGCATAGTGCTTTCAAAAGGATAACACATCCGAAGTTGTGTGAGTTTGATATCCCGGGATGGAGTTGATTACTCTCGTCGTGCGATGTTTATCCCTTACCTCCAAAATCAAATTCTTTTTGCTACTGTTGAAAAAAATCTAATTTGTCAGTATGCGTATATAATGGTGTAGTGGGTCTCACTAGAATACTGCTCATTCTGACAACTGTCATAGGTGACTATTGGAAAATTCTGACTGGAACACAACCAAGAAGGCTGATACCAGCACCAATAACCAAGCAGTGGGCTCAAATGGCAAAATACTCTTGGCAGACGATGAAATTGTGTCCAGGGAACTCCTTAAGGAGTTGCTCATAATTAGTGGGTTTGAGGTTTTTTCAGCAGCCGACGGCGTAGAAGCCATCGATCTCTGTCAGCTAGTGAAGCCAGATGTCATTGTAACTGATATTCGCATGCCACGTAAGGACGGGCTAGAGGTCCTGCATGCAGCACGGGATATTGATGAGACCATTTCCGTCATAATAGTTACTGGTTATGGGGACTTGGATAGTGCAGTCAATGCCTTGCGTCGGGGGGCGCACGACTATTTACTAAAGCCCATTAACGCCGAACTTTTAATCGATGCGGTCACCAAAGGAGTCGAACTCACACGTCTTAAACGGCTTGAAAGAGACTACCGCCGAGTCTTGGAAGAGCAAGTACAGCAACGTACAAAGGAATTGGCGGAAACTAATGAGTTCTTATCTGGTATCCTGAACAGCTCCAGGGGGGTGTCTATAATCCTGACGGACACTAATGGAGTGATCAAGTTTTGGAATGTGGGAGCTGAGAACATATACGGTTACAAAGAACATGAGATGCTCGGCAAACATATTGTGGAACTGTTCCCAGACAAGGAACAAGGATTCGAGACGCTTTCTGCATGGAATCGCACCATACAGAAGGAAAAAAGGACTATTCAGCAGAATGTGACCAGGCGCTCTAAGGAGGGTAAAGAGCTTACTATATTTAGCACGATGTCCCCGGTCATCGATAGTTCAGGCATCATAAAAGGGATCCTGAGCCTTGGTCAGGACGTAACAGAGCAGTTCAGACTGCATCAAGACCTTCTTAGGTCATACGAAAAGATACGAAAAATCCAAGGGGCCTTCATTTTTGCCCTGGCCCATCTAGCAGAATCCAGAGACTCGGAGACGGCGCTTCATCTGAAGAGGATTCAGGCCTATTGTAAGTTGTTGTGCAAACAGCTCATCGCTGAAGGTAAGCACAAAGACATTTTAACTGAAGATTTTGTTGAGAATCTTATGTATGGGGCAATCCTCCATGACATAGGGAAAGTAGGACTGCCAGATGATATCCTTTTCAACGTGGAAAAATTCACTAAGTCACAGTTCGAGACAATGAAACAGCATACCATTATTGGAGGCGAGGCTTTAGAACAGGCGGCCAGGGAGGCTGGAGATGACACTGGCTATTTAGCAATAGGCAAAGAGGTGGCACTTTATCATCATGAACATTGGGATGGTAAAGGATACCCATTCGGGCTCAAGGACGGAGACATTCCCCTATCTGCTCGCATCGTAGCCGTCGCTGATGTGTATGACGCTCTAACAACCCAAAGGCGTTACAAGAATGCATTCTCCCACCAGGAAGCATGTGAACTAATCATTCAAGCAAGAGGAAGGCAATTCGATCCGGTAGTGGTGGATGCATTCCTGCAGGTCGAAGGCGAGTTCCAGAGAATTCGGGACAATTTCTCTCAATTTGTTTCTTAGGTGTGATACCAAACCTGATTAGGCGAGTCTAATATCAATGAATTTTTTTTGCGCCGAAGAAGATCAGAGGCTGATAATTGAAAATACTTGTAGCTGATGACGATCCAGTAACTCGTGCTCTGGTTGAAAAACATTTGAACAATTGGGGCCACACAGTAGTAACGGCTGAGGACGGGGAACAAGCCTTGGAGCAGCTGATGACACAGGATCCGCCGAAAATAGCCATCCTCGACTGGATGATGCCCCAAAAAGATGGTTTGGATATTTGCAGGGCCTTGCGAGCCTTGGAAACTGATTCTTACACGTATATAATCTTCTTGACGTCTCGCAGTGCAAAAGAAGATGTAGTTAAAGGACTTGACGCAGGTGCTGATGATTACATCGTCAAACCATTTGATTATAACGAATTAAGGACCAGAGTCCGGGCAGGGGCTCGCATCGTGAAGCTTCAAGACGAATTGAGAGCAGCCCTAAAGGCATCGGAATTTCAGGCCTCTCACGATTCACTGACTGGCATATTGAACCGTCCAGCGATACTGGAGATACTGATCAAGGAGCTCGCCAGGGCACGTCGGAACAAGACTCCATTGAGTGTAATCATGGCGGATATAGACCACTTCAAGCAGGTTAACGACACTTACGGTCACCTTGCAGGCGATCGGGTGCTAAGAGAAGTCGCGCAGCGCATCACTTCATCAATTAGACAATATGACCATTGCGGACGCTACGGCGGCGAGGAGTTCTTGCTGGTCATACCCGGATCAGAGAGAAGTACAGCCCGGGAAATAGCCGAAAGATTGAGACGGGCTGTATCAAGTGAACAAATTTCCATTAATGACAATACAATTCCCGTTACTCTCAGCCTCGGAATTGCAGAATACAACGGAGAACAAGATATAGATTTACTGATTAAGGAAGCAGATTCAGCTCTGTATCGCGCCAAAGAACAGGGTCGCAATAGGGTTTCATGGTAATTGGTTATCCACTACAACCATTAAAGAGGTCATTGACAGGTTGCGTGATTCCTGCCGAATAGATCATAATTCACAGGAATATTGTTATTGTGCGTAGTCTTACTAGTACGTATCATCAATACAGAGGCTCAAAAAAACATGCCCGAAAAGCGCAAAATAAAGGCAAAAGAAATAGTAGCTGACATCAAAGCAGGCATGACAGACCGAGAATTGATGTCTAAGTACAACATCTCTGAGAATGCATTGAAGGGCATTTTTAACAAACTGGTGGACGCAGGGACTATTAAGAAGAGTGAAATAGAGGAGCGCATCCCACCGGATCGTTTGAAAACGTACGGTGAAAAGCCCAGGGACCTCCACCGTAATTACGTTTTTGTAAAGCTGCCCATTTATGAATTGGAAAATCTTCTCCACGAAGGGCAGGTGGTTGACATTACTGAGGGCGGTCTCCAAATACTTGGGATAGAAGCAAAGGTCGGAGAAAAGAAGGGGTTCTTAATACAAGCGGATTATTTCGCCGACGTGTTTCCCTTCAGCTTTGAAGCCGAATGCAAATGGGCTGCCCAAGAAGAAGACGGACGATGGCGTGCCGGTTTCAAAATTCTTACTATCTCGGAGAAAGGTCGAGAGGAGCTACGCAAGTTAATAAGGATGTTGGCTCTGAGCTGAGGAGTCGCACATCCACAACCTCTATTATGGTTTTCTAATGCCTGGAGCCGGAGTAGTCGTGGCATTCCTAGCCTTTGCAAGATTGGCACGCAATTGACCAATCAAGGCCCACGCTGCTAGAAACCCCATACATGCCGACAGAAATATGCAAGACCATTACATTTCCTCAATCAAGCCTTCTAACTTCTTAGTCCAGCTCGTGCGATCCTGGACCGTTATCACAGCCCCAAAAATCTTGTTCATAGCTGCTAGTGCCTCGGAAAAGTATATGGATTGGGTGAGGGATCGAAAAACCTCATCTTCGGATAGTCGTCCCACAGAGATTGTTATATCGAAGTCGCCCAGGTCCGAGCCTGGGTCAATGGAACGCGCTGGCGCCCTCTTGATGGATGGGCTCTTGATAAAAGTAGAATTGGCGATAGCCGTAGCCGCTGCATCGGCTAGTGAAGCTCGTTCAGCAAGAACCGTTACAGCAGATGCTATCCCTCGCGTTGCGCTTCTTCCCCCTAGTCCGCTTGTGCATATGCCCCCTACATTAGTCCGTGCCTCTATGAGTATCGAGTGCGAGACATGAGGGCTATCCACCCTGCTTCTAATAGCGGCTTTTATGCATTCCGTGTTTTTTAGACGAACTGCTATGTCTCCACCGTTGTTCACAATGATTTTGGTCAGGGACAGGCGTTGTTGTAGTTCATCGGCCACGGCATCAGCGATGGCACCTGCCACGGCAGCCATTGGGGTCAAGTCTGGAGCTCGGACCGCTCTCGCCGCAGACCACATTTCGTGTACCACGGCGAGCCTAGGATCTGGTTCGTCCAAGGCACAGGCAGGTGACCTGAATTTGGGAGCATAACAAGCAACTTGTTCTAAGAATTCAATAGATTTCTTTGCCGTTGCAAGGCAGTCTTCGCCCCTGGGTGTCTCGTCTTGCCAACCCTGCACTAGCAGCCGCATTGGACCGCATTCGACAAACACAGTGGCCCTGTTTAGCAGGAATATCGAATGTTCCCATTTCAGCGCTAACTAACCCCTAATCTTGAATGGCTTGATGGCTTCTTCATGCCCACCTATTTCCTTATAATCATCCAAAGTCATGGTGTACTCAATGGGGCAAACAGTGGCCGGTGTTGGCACCCAGGTGAAGGATCCCGGCATCACCTTTTCCACGTCAACCATGAAATTGATCCCTCCACCAGGCAATACAAAGGCAGGCGCGCCGCCTATGGTAAGGCGGGCTTTCATGCCGTGTACGGCCTTGGTCAGCCTGATGGGGTAGCGCGTTACGCCTGCACGTGCACTGCCTCCGGAGCCCCCGCAATATACGGCCGATACTCTTGCTGCCTGACAAGATTCACCAAGCTCTTTTATTGCGGTTTGCACTGCATTTGTTGCCGGAATATCTTTGAGGGTACCATCTGATTGTAGTTCAAGAAATATGAAACGTCTGCCAGTGGTCTCGGTTATGAGTATGGTCATCCCAGCCCACGCAACATTGAGGTCTATGTCACGAATTACATCCCTAGGATCCATTAGTGAGGTACCGCCCCAGCCTTGCCCATGATCTCCAAAATAACGGCCAGGAGTGCTCTGGGGAAACACAAGGCGAACACCAGTGGGTTTGGCACCAACAAAAATCCCTGCCGCGTGTTCACTCATTAGACCCGTCAAATGTGAGTCGATTACTATGGCTTCGTCTGCCGCCTGCTTGAACAGAGGAGCAAAAAGGCCGAGGGTGGCACTGCCACATCCGACCCTCATCACATCATCAATCTCTCCGTCAATAACGGGTTGCTGGCCGACTTGAACCTCCACAGAACTCCCATCCTTAATTTTTAAACGCACCCTTTGGCGATTCGCTAGGTCTGATACAAGCCGGGCAACTAGGAGTCCATCTTGGCCTGTAAGGAGATTCACACCCCCCAGAGAGAGTATCTTTGAGCCGTATTCTTCTGTCGTAAGGTGCCCTACTTTTTTTCTACGATATAGAATGGGCGAACCTTCTTGCCCTATGGTTCGATCTGTATCGATCTTGAGTTTGATTCCTGAATAACTTAGCGGAGCTTCAGTGACGACCGTTACGACATCCACCCCGTGAACAGAGCCTTGAACGATTCTAGGGGCAGGTTTGCAGTCGGGATAGGTTGTCCCCGCTCCTATGCCCGTGATTAGAGGTTCTCTAATCTCTGGCTTCCAATCCGGACCTACAATGGCCCTGACGTCGTCAAAAGTCAGAAGTGGGATTGTTCTTTCGAGCACTCCGCCTCTATTCACAAAACGCTGGCAGGCACCTACGTATCCTTCTTTGATTTGGCATCTCACTGGGCAAGCGTCGCAGATAACAGCTCCCTGAATAGCAGTTTCCTCTGAAACCAAGGCATTCTCGGGACATACCCGCATGCAGGCCTTACAGTCACAGCATGCATCGGTAATGGTCACCTTTCTCTTGACTACGCTGAGGGCGTTCTGCGGGCACACCGTCGTACATGCCCCGCATCCTTTGCATCTCTCGACGACAACTTTCATAATGTTTGCTCGGTATTTTAGACTATGAGGTCTTTTCTAGGACCTGAGCCTTCCTCTTAGCCGGAGGCGTATTCCGGCTTGTCCAAACATGAACTTTCCCATCGATCATTACCATAGATATGCCCGGCACATCGCCAGCCTCTAGAGAGCTCAATACGTCATTGCCGATAGAGCCCATGGGCGCATCCATGGCTACGAGATCAGCGGGGAGCCCTTCACGAATCAAGCCCGTTGTAAGCCCGAAAGTCCGTGCCGTGTTACCCGTAGCCATGCACAGGGCCTCTGCAGCTGAAACGTCAGTAAGGGAAGCTGCTGACGCCACCACTCGCATTATGCCAAGAGGGATAACGCCTGTCCCGGATGGTGCATCATTGCCTATTATGAACCTGGAAAGCGCTTTGTATTTCTTACCGCATTCTAAGGCCACCACCATGGCCTTCAAATTCCCGCAATGAACTAATTCAATTGCATATGAGGTGTCTCGAATTAGTTTTTCTATTTCACCAGGCGGCAAGGCGGTCGGACCTCCGTTGACGTGACAGGCCACGTGCGGATCTGTTGCCATAACTTGGTCAGCTGTAACAGTGTCGCTTCCTGGAATAGATGTCCCACCAGTATGCATCAGAACGACCATACCATTTTTTTTTGCCCACGCTGCCATGGGAGCAGCATCATTGGGAAATTTTACCGATCCGAGTCCTATTTCACCGACGAGGCGAACCCCCTCTCTTGCCATTTCTTCGAAATCTGCCTCAGTCAAGCCTTTTTCGAGTATCACTGCTCCGCCTAAGACTTTTGCTCCCCCTGGTCGAAAGTTTTGGAAGGACTTGGCTGCAAGGATGGCCAGAGCCTTGGTGCCTGCAGGGTCTTTTGGCCTGCCAGGGAGATGCACTTCGCCCGCTGATATAACAGTGGTAACTCCTCCATGTACTGCGCTATCTATAAAACCAATCTGATTCTGTCTCGGCGTATAGTCGCCTAGAACAAGGTGGCAGTGCGAGTCGATCAAACCTGGCGTTAATGTGCTGCCTTTAATGTCTATGACAGTGTCTACCGGAAGAGACTCAAGGTCCTTCTGCTTGCCGATACGATTGATCTGTCCATCTGTGATGTATATGGAATCGGCGCTCAACAATGGATTCGCAATATCTCCACTTACGAGCGTACCAATGTTGATAATTAGAGTCTTTGACATGTTTTTCTCACTTCCTCCTAATGTTTTTGTATATCGGTTTTTTGTCGTGACTTAACTAACGCGGCGTTGAGTACTAATTCGAGACTTGCTGGTAGTTCATATATGCGTGTCCCCACCGCATCGGCAATGGCATTAACAATTGCCGGCGCAGTAGGAATAAGCGCGGGTTCTCCCACCCCCTTGGCTCCATATGGCCCAGTGGGTTCCGCGTCTTCAATTATTATTGAATCTACCGTGGGCATATCGGAGAAAGTGGGGATGTGATAATCCTTAAGAGATTCCGTCCGGTTGGGAACGTACTCTTCCATTAGAGCAAAGCCTACGCCCATAGCGACTCCGCCAAGGACCTGTCCCCGTACGTTTTCCGGATTTATGGCTTTGCCGACATCATGAGCTGCTACGACTCTCAACACCTCGACCTCGCCAGTGAAAATATTCACTTCCACCTCAGCAACGTGAGAAGCGAAGGCATAGGTAGCATACGGTACCCCTTGACCAGTTTTTGGATCCAACGGAGTGGTAGGCGGATCAAAAAAGCCCTGCCATTTCAAAGGGATACCATTCTTCTGTGAATACTGGGCAATCTTTTGCAGGGAAACCGAAATGCTAGCATCACCCCGAGACCGAACCAAACCATTGTCCAGTATCAGCTGATTCCTATCGATTTTCAGGATACTTGATGCTTGGATTAAAAGCATATCTCTTAGCTTTTCAGCCGCATATTTCACTGCGTTTCCTGAAATATAGGTCTGCCTGCTTGCCGAAGTCGCCCCAGCGGACGTGGTGAACAATGTGTCAGCGGAGACTAGTTCGATGGCATGGACATCTTGTCCGAGGATGTCCGCGGCAATCTGTGTTAGTACGGTAGAAGACCCCTGTCCAATATCAGCAGCGCCGCTGAAGAGTTTGATCCTACCTTGTGGAGTAAGTTCCACCTGGGCAGTAGAGGGATTCTGTATGCCTGTATTTCCTATCCCATACATCATAGACGCGATGCCTACTCCTCGCCTTTTTTCTCCGCCTGGCGCTCCCTCATGGGCTGATAATTCCTTGTACTGATCTGTTATGGCATCGAGTGTGGCTGCGATTCCTACTGAAGCCTGTAATAACTGACCTGTAGCTGTTAGAGACCCTACTCGCAAACAGTTGCGCTTTCTGATTTCAAGTGGATCAAGGCCCAAGGCTTGAGCTAGTAAGTCCATTTGTGATTCATGTGCAAAGGCCACTTGAGGTACCCCAAAGCCTCGCATCGCTCCAGAAAATGGATTGTTTGTGTATGCAAATATTGACTCGATATGAACGTTGGGGACTTCATAGGGGCCTGTCGCATGGACTGCACTGCGAGACACAACGGCTAAGCCATAGGAGGCATAAGCACCCGTATCACCTATAATTTTCACGTCAACAGCACAAAGTCGACCTTCTCGATCCACGCCAGACTTGTAATAAATTTTCAAAGGATGTCGCTTTGCAGTGGCGAGAAAGGCTTCCTCCCTGGAGTAGGCCATTTTGGTTGGTTTACCGAGGAGAAAGGTAGCCAATCCTACGAATCCCTGGACATTAAGGTCTAGCTTTGAGCCAAAGCCGCCGCCCGTCGCAGCTTGAATAACTCTAATCCGGTCTTCCTCAACTCCAAGGAGCTCTGCAACTTCTTTCCTGTCGTAATGAGGATTTTGGGTAGAGGCAATTATTACTAAAGCGCCTTTTTCATCAAGGTAGGCCAGACCCGCATCAGGCTCTAAGTATGCGTGCTCAAGATGGTGAGTCCTATACACTCGCTCTACAACAATAGCAGCACGCTGAAAGGCTTCATCTGGGTTGCCTTTATGGATGACGCGGCGCCCCAGCTCGTTTCCTTTCGCATGGATTCGGGGAGCCCCATCTCTCAGAGCCTCCTCTGCATCGAAAACCGCTGGAAGGTCTTCGTACACAACTTTGATGGCTTTTACTGCCTTTTCTGCAGCTTCGTGGTTTTCCGCTGCCACAAGGCACACCGGATCGCCGATACAACGGACCTTATCCCCTGCTAAAAGTTGTTGATCCTTCGTAATGATCCCAAATCGGTTGACCCCTGGTATGTCTTCATGCGTGAAAACCCTCACACATCCAGAAACTTCATAGGCCGGTGATGCGTCAATCTTCTTGATGATTGCGTGGTGGCGATCGCTCCGGAGAACCATCAGGGTCAACATATTTTCCAAGGCATAATCTGACGCAAAGCGGGCAACGCCCAACACCCGATCAGGTGCCCCAATGCGCGGAACATTTCTGCCGATCGTTTTCACTGAACCGTGCCTTCGTTAATGGGAATTTCAAACAACTTACAAAGACTTAATATGATAAGTCCTTCAGCTGCAGGTTTCTTATACTGAGAAGAAGGTCTTATTCCGCTCAGTTTTATCATCTCCTGGGTCGCTAAGGCAGCGGCTTCAGTAACATGCGCTAGTTCCGGCTTCCTGCCCACGAAGATCCGTTCCACAGAAGTGGCTCGATATGGTTGGGGAGTCATAGAGCCGATGCTCAGCCGTAAATCACTTACCACCCCTGAAGAATCCATCGTGGCGACCGCAGCAAGATTAATCCTCGCTATGGACATGGCACGCCTGCGACCAATTCGGCGATAAACGGCTCGGTAAGGTAAAGGCAAGGCCTCCAAATGGAACTTGGTGATGAGGTCCCCACGCTTCAATGAGGTTCGATACGGCCCTAATATAATCTCCTCCAAAGGTTTTTTGACAAACTCACCCGAGCTCACCAATTCAATGTACGCGTTATGAACCAATAAAGCCGGGATGCTGTCAGCAGCAGGCGAGGCATTTCCCACATTCCCGCCCAAGGTACCAACATTACGAATCTGTTCACTGCCGACGCATCGCGCCGCATATGAAATAACCGGCGCATGTTCGCTTATGATAGGGCTTTCAAGTAGCTCTGTATATGTTACAGCTGCGCCTATCACCAGGCTACCATGGTCAAAACCAATCTCCTTCAATTCCCTTAAACGAGACACGTCCATGACATACTTGCATGAAATATCGCCCTTCCTAATGGCTGGCATTAGGTCTGTGCCGCCGGCAAAGATAATGGTGTCAGCCCCTTTTTCTCGAAGCCATTCAGCAGCGTCTTCTAGAGAATTTGGTCTAATGTACTGAAAGACCGATCTCATGAAGATTCCCCGGAGCCCTTTGGATTTGAAGTTTCGCCTGATGCAAGACGAATGGCTTCTAGAATTTGTTGATACCCAGTGCACCGGCAAAGATTACCGGACATGAACCTTAAGATGAGGTCATGGTCCGGAGTAGGGTGCTTGTCTAGCAGCGCTCTAGCAGACATTATCATTCCTGGGGTGCAGTACCCACACTGCACGGCGCCTGCATCCAGAAATGCTTGCTGAAGGGGATCCAACCTTCCTTCCTTTGCCACTCCCTCGATGGTCTCTACCTTGCATCCGTCCAGCTGGGCAGCTAACAAAAGGCATGAGTTCACGGCCCTACCATTTACGATAATGGTGCATGCACCGCACTCTCCTATGCCGCACCCTTCCTTGGTACCGATCAAGCCTAGGCCATCCCGAAGCACTGTGAGTGCAGTATCCCATGGCTGAACCTCTATGTGCTGAACAGTTCCGTTGAGGTCGAAGGAAATTTTCAAAAGAGGAGGATTATCTGGCACGCCGTGTTTCCCCTTTTCTTTTAAATGGCTAAGTATGCTTTTCTCACATGGTCGTTGGTTAAGAGTTCCGAACTTAAGCCCTCCATACAGGCTCGACCGTTTTCTAGGACATAACCCCTGTGTGCTATTTCCAAGGAATAGTTAACGTTTTGCTCAACTAGCAACACTGTAATACCGGTAGCCGCGATGTTGGTTATGGCCTCGAATACCTTGGACACCAAAATTGGTGCCAGACCCAGAGAAGGCTCATCCAACAGGAGAAGACGAGGCTTGGACATCAACGCCCTTCCAATAGCAAGCATTTGGCGCTCACCACCACTGAGCGTTCCTGCTTTCTGATGCATGCGCTCAAGAAGCCTAGGGAAAAAGGAAAACACCTCTTGCAGCGTTTCGTCTCTAAATTTTCGGGCTGTTTTTACGTACGACCCCATTTTGAGGTTATCCAAAACAGTCATTTCGGAAAAAACTCGGGCACCCTCAGGCACGATTGTGAGTCCTAATTGGACGATCTGTTCAGGTGGGAGCTTGTCTATGGCCTTGCCTTGGAAGCGTATGATGCCCTTGGATGGGTGGTTAAATCCTACGATGGTCGCCAATAATGTGCTCTTCCCTGCACCGTTGGGGCCTATAACTGTTACTATCTCGCCTCCTTTGACGAAAAGGCTCACTTCAGTAAGCACTCTTACGTCACGATACGAGACATCAATGCCTTCTACGCTCAGGATGGATTCATCCATGCAAGATTCGTCCTTAATTCTGCCCAAGAAATGATTTCTTGTCTCCAAAGTAAGCTTCAATAACCGTGTCATTTAGGGCAATATCTTGGGGCAAGCCTTCCGCTATCTTTATGCCGTAATTTAGAACAATAATTCTGTCTGATATGCCCATGACAGCTCTCATGATATGCTCCACCACGATGATGGATTTGCCTAGTTTGCGAATTTTTTCCAAAAGATGGAGAGCCTCGTCGATCTCGTAGGGATTGAGTCCGGCCATGTTTTCATCCAAGAGCAAGACTCGAGCCCCGGTAGCCAGTGCGCGGGCCAATTCGAGACGTCGCCTTGCCGGAACAGAGATAGCTGATGACAACTTATCCTTTTCGCCGGTTAGTCCAACAAAATCCAATACTTCTTCGGTTTCAGCCAAGGCCTTTTTCATAGGTAGCATCGCACCGTGAAGCGCTCCAATGAGTACGTTTTCTGCCACTGTAAGCGCCTTGAATGGTTCCATAATCTGGGAGGTCTTTACCAGACCAAGTCGGCAGATACGGTGTGGCCGAAGTCCTGTAATATCCGTCCCGTTGAAAAGGACTTTTCCACTGGTGGGCTTTTGTAAGCCGATTATGCAATTGAAGAGAGTAGTCTTTCCCGCGCCGTTTGGACCTATGAGACCGAGGATTTCCTCGTCGCCTAATTGGAAACTAACGTCATCCAGAGCCACAAGGGCTCCGAAGCTCTTACTTATATTTGCGCATTCCAACTGAACCATAGCTCCCGATTCCTTTATCAGGACAATCGCATTCCTGTGATCTCTTTTATTGTCCCGATTATACCTCGAGGCATCAAAAGGATAATGGCGATGATTATCGCCCCAACCATTATCAAGTAGTATTCGACAAAGGCGGTTCCCAAAATCTCGGAAAGTATGGTTAGAACAGTGGCACCCACAATTGGACCTAGAAAAGTGCCCATTCCCCCCAATAGGGTCATGATAACCATCTGCACTGTTTTGTGCACGTTGAACACGTCAGCAGGAGTTATATAAGTGATCCAATAGGACTGTATACCGCCGAGGATCCCTAGGAAGAAAGCACTTGTGATATACGCCTGCAGTTTAACGCCTGTAGTATTGACACCAGATATCTCTGCAGACTGCTCTGCCTCGTGAATAGCCTTCAATCCATAACCGAATTTTGAGTTTTCTATACGGGCCTGAACAAGAATAATGCATAGCGTAACCAGACCGAATGAATATAGAAAAAAGGTATTTTCATGTCCGCCAATGGGTAGAGTGATGCCATGACTCCCCTGGAAGAGAGAAACACCAAAGGTTCTGTCGAATTCCAATACAATTTGTTTCATGGTTTCGGCGAACGCGAAAGTGGCTATTGCAAAATAAGCTCCTCTCAAGCGCAGGGTAGTGATTCCTATGGGAAACGCGATGAGCCCGGCGGCAAACCCGGCCAATAGTGCAGCCGGGAAAAATCCTATTCCGTACTTGGTCATGGCAATGCCCGTGGCGTACGATCCGATTCCAAAGTAAACCACCGGGCCAAAATCTATGTAGCCCGTGTATCCGCTGCTTATGTTCCAACAGCCGGCCATTCCAATCCAAAAGAGGATAACGGTGGCAACCCTTAAAGTGTACTCTGACGATGTAATTAATGGGAGAACAGCTATAAGCGCACATGACGAGCCTATAAATGCAAACAGGAATTTATTAAAACGTCTTTCCATAGTATAAAAAGCTGCGTAACTGATATTTAAGCAACGAGCCCTTTACCCACCACCCCCGTCGGTCGCACTATGAGCATCACGAAGAGAAGTAGGAAAGTCACTGCAATGGATATGCCGGCATTCAAGTAGGTAACTGCAAGAGACTGTGCTATCCCCAGTATGAAGCCACCCCATAAAACGCCCGGCATGTAGCCCATTCCGCCAAGAACAACTACACAAAAGGCTACAATTGTGTATTGAAGCCCCATCTCAGGAGAAAGTATTTCAAATGGACTAATGGAAGCGCCTGCAAGACCCGTCACTCCTGCACCCAGACCGAATGTTATCGCATATATCTCTCTAATATTTACTCCCATTAGACGAGCTACTTCCTTGTCCATGGCAGTAGCCCGGATGGCCCTCCCAGTTTCTGTGCGTTCCAGGAATAACCATAAGGCAGCAATAACAATTAATGCTAGAAAGAAGGTGGACAATCTTGCATACGGTATATTAAGACCAGCCAGGGCCGCATTTGCACCTGAATAGCTCGTGGTTATGGATCTGAAATCATGAGTCCATAATTTAAGTGCAATATTGGCTACCATCAAGTGAATGCCAAACGTCAGGATATAGCTCATGATATGTGGCAATTCTATCACCCTGTTGATGATGAATTTTTGAATCAAGTAGCCGAAAACAAATAGAAAAAAGAACGCAAACGGCAAACTCAAATACGGGTCAATCCCTAGGAGCTCAAACAACCAGTAGGACGTGAATGCCCCTAGCATTATTAGTTCACCGTGAGCCAAGTTGACTACACCCATAACACCGAAAATAAGAGAAAAGCCTGCCGAGTAAGCGGCGTACACACCGCCCAGGAGGAAACCGTTTACAATTGATTGTGCAAGTACTGCGTCCACTTAGTCTGCCCGATACCTGTCTTGTTAGCCTCTAGTCATACTCAAAGAACGTGTACAGAGAAAAATTCCTGCCATCAAGCAGTATCTCTTTTGCGCCAGGGCTTAGGCCCAACGAGCTGTGACAGTCTTTTCGTCTAGGAACAATCTCATGGACGCCATGCGCGATTTGGCACCACCTAAAAAAGACTGTCTCTTAGAACCTAGGGGGAAAAATGCATACGGTTGCGGTACACCCACATTAATTCCCACATTGCCGACATTTACCTCGCGTGCGAACTTGCGGGCCGATCGGCCACTCTCTGTCAAGATGCAGGCTGAATGACCGAGGTCTGTCTTGGTATTGATCCATTGGATGGCCTGGTCCAGGGAGTCTGCTCGTATCAATCCCGCAACAGCCCCAAAAGCCTCCTGCTTGGCAGCCTGCATATCTATATGCATATTTTCTAGGATGGTTGGCCCCATGAAATAGCCATTTCGAAGATCAGAGGGCACTGAGGTTCGCCCATCCAAGGCTATTGTAGCGCCCTCGGAGACCGCTAGTTCTACCCAGGCCTCCACTTTGTCTCGGCCAGCCGCAGTGGTGTAGGGCCCTAAAGTCACAGACTCGTCAAGGCCGTATCCCAGTTTCATTGCCCGGGCTATACCAATGAATCTCTCCTTGAGCTCATCGTATATGTCACCGATCACAACCACGTTGTCCGAACCAAGACATCTCTGACCAGTCATCCCAAAGCATCCCTGCCTGAGATAGATCACTCCTTGATCTAGATTCGCATCCGGCATTACCACCACATGGTTTTTGCCATTTCCATTGATCGATGAATTCTTCCCCAGTTTGCCACACAGTTCAAAAAGCTCTCTGCCGGCTTGGCTAGAGCCTATGAAACCAAGGCCTTGGATTTCGGGCTGAGAAAGGACGAATTTGTTTATCTCTCGGCCTCCATGCACCATATTGATTACACCCTTGGGGAAGCCGCACTTCAGGGCCGTCCGATTAATGTATTCCGCGGCAACAGGGTCTTGACGGCTGGGACTGATAACTACCGAACAACCTGCCGCCAAGGCATACGGGACGAAAGATGACCACGCATGCATTGGTATGTTCCCAGGGGTGACTATGAGAAACGGTCCCAAAGGCTCCCAAGTCAACCACATGTCTATGCCGTTGGCCAAGGAATCTACGTGCTCATTTCTTTGGGCCAGTCCGTATGCGGCGGAGCATGCCGACTCCACATTCTCAATGCAACGCCTTACCGAACCTCGCGATTCTGCAATGGTACGACCATGATCCTGCGTAAGCACTCGGCAAAGTACGTCAAAGTCCTCTTCGAACTTCTGTCGCAAATCGAACAACATTTTCGCACGTTCCCTGAGCGGCACGCGACTCCATTCCTCAAAACCCTTTTGAGCAGCATGAACTGCGGCGCGCGCCTCATCAAAGGTTGCCGCAGGGAGCTGTGCTATCACCTCGCCTGTGGCTGGATTTGTAACTTCTTTAATGTTCGTCGAACGCGATTCAATCCACTCGCCGCCTATAAGGTTTTTTAGTGTTCCATAATAGTTACTAACTTCGGGCAGAACTGCCATTTGTGTTTACGCTCCAAATTTTATTAACAAGAACAATCGGACAAACCGCAATTTTGGTCTGCCCGATTGTCAGTGCAGACTTCAATCTATGTGATTCTACCTCAACCCGTCTTGGAATTTGGCTTCCTCTTTCGTTAGGCCACCTATTCTCGGGAGCGGTCTCCCTGAATCGGTAACCACTAACACGACAAGGAGTTCGTCAGCGCACGGCGCATCCTGAACTGAAACCGTCATGCCGTCAAAGTGTGATCGAATAAAAGCCGCATCTTTGTGGTTCAATGGTACATCGATGGTGCAGCCGGCTGGACCTCTCTTTTTAACTGATGGGATAAGAGCCAACCCTCGTCCTAAAACCTCCCGAAACGGCTTCCCTAATTTGGGGTGTAGGATCGCCGCAGCATGCTCCAGCTCACCAGCCAGACCCACTATGCATCCTTTCGCATAGCTTTCGGCCTTTTCCGGTCCTATTCCCAAAGCCTGAAGACATCGCTCAGCCAGAAGGCGTCCCAACTGTTCGCCGATATCTATGAGTTCTGAAAGATCCTCTTGATAGCGACCGGCAAACGGGTTCTTCAACACTGCAATGGAAGCGCATTTCCGCGTAGCCGGTTCCACAGGTCTTCCCATCTCGCGCAAAGTCTCTTCAACTACAGTAACTATCTTTCTAATTTCCATCTCACTACCTGTCTTTCCATGGCTTAAATGGATACCAAATCTTTGATTCAGCATATTCTAGCGGAAAGACGTTCATGAGTTTCCCGTTTTGAACCTGAACTGCCACAGGGGGATGGGCCACGTTGGCCCCGTCCTTATCGAATTGTATCTTGCCGTAAAACGTGTCAAAAGCCTGGGCATGGAGTTTCTCCATCAGGGCTACTCGGTGTTTTTTCTCCAGCGGCGGTTTGAATCCCAGCTCGGTCAGAGCCAGCTGTTGGGCAACAGCGCCGCCCGCTGCAGCAGCCTCCACATAGTCCGGCGCCCTGTTGAACTTGGCGAGGTAGGCCTTGTAGAAATTTTCAGCGGTTCCAAATACCGGCCCCTTGTACGGCATATTATGGGTCCATTCAGACGCCGCTACCACATATTCCGCATCGCCTTTTAAGTCTTCCACAAATTTAGGCACCGTTGGCCCATAGCTGAATGCAACCAGCTTCGGACTGAAATCAATTTCCTTCAGCGCCTTTATGGTTCGCATGGCTACCAGCAAGTGAGATCCCACCAACAACATGTCCGGATTCTTGTTCTTAACCTTCATCAGCAAGGAATTGTAATCCTGCAACGACATAGGAAAGAGCTCAAAGTGCACAACCTCAATGCCGTTCTCAGCACAATATTTCTTGTACCCCTCACACGCCAGAGAAGTGAACAAGATGTCAGCCCCTACAATGGCTGCTGTTTTCGGCTTTGGATCCAGGGCCTTCACTAGGTCCACACATCCTCTCACTTCTTCAGTAGCTTTACCTAGTGTTGAAAAGTAGTACTTGAACCCCCGCTCGAACAACTTATTGGAGCTGGCTCCTCCACTTATCATAGGATACTGATACTTCTCAGCCACCGCGCTGCCAGCAAATACCGCATCGCTGCCAAAGCCACCCAAAAGAAGATCCACCTTGTCGCTCACTATGAGCTGCTCAACTAGCTTCGCACTGGTCGCTGAATCGCTCTTGTCATCGTAGAAAATGACCTCCACTGGATGACCATTAATCCCGCCCTTGGCATTAACTGTGTCTTTCCACAGCGTATAAGCATCCTTTACAAGATTCCCATCCTTGCCAAATATGCCAGTAAGGGAAACAGCGACACCTATGCGCCAAGGCTTCTCGTCTGCGGCCTGGCTAAATGTGCCTGTTACAATCATCAAGACAGCAGCAACTGACAGCAAAACAAATCCCTTGAACTTCATCTCAACCTCCTTAGTGCGGATTGCGTTGTAACACATGAACACCTTCGATCAACCATCCTAAAACGTAGGCGGGCTGATCACCCACACCACAACGGTATCTATCTTACCCGTGTTGGTCCAACTGTGCGGCTCACTCGAGTTGTAATAAAAGCTTTCTCCTTCGCGAACTAGGTATGTTCGGCCATTCAAGTCTATCTCTAGCTCGCCTTGAAGCACCAGTCCAAACTCTTCACCCACATGGCTATACATCCCATGCGAACCTCCTCCCGGTCTTATTGTGGTAAAGAACGGGTGCATCCTTTTGCCGCTAGGGTTTAGCACAAGAGATTGAATTTTGGCGTTCCACCGCGATAATGATAAAGTGACTCGTTGGTCAGGCGACAGAACCACCGGCTCGTTGTCACGCTGCTCCACAAAGAGGTCTGTTATTTTGGTGCGCAAAGCATCGGCAATCTTCTTCAGGCTAGAGATGGAAGGTGATACCCTGCCGTTCTCTACTTGGGAGAGGTAAGCATCAGTGCATCCCACTATCTCCGAGAGCTGTTTCAGGGTAAGTTTTTGCTGCTTTCGGAGCTGCCTGATTCGGAGACCAATGGTTGATTCTATCGCCATGACCGTCCCAAACGAGAGGTTGTTGCTAAGTATTATTTAATGTCATAAGTATTTTTTAATGTCAAGCCACTCAGAACCGTCGGTGCAACGATACTCAAAACTCAATAATTACCTCGAGATTAAACCGCATGTCGGAGTCCGGTTAAATCAGCAATAGGAGCCGATACTATGCAAAAGTCAAATCCTAGAGAATATGTCTGCTACTGTCATGGATATACAGTGGCCGACATAATAAGGGATTTCGCAACCAATGGTCGCTCTACCATTTTGGAAAAGATTGCCGCGGCCAAGAAAGCCGGCGGATGTGACTGCGCTTCCAAAAATCCTCAGGGCAGGTGATGTCTGCCCGATGTCCAACGGGTAGTGGACAGTTTGAAGCAAGAAAGTTAGTCTGAGAATTTCTGAGCAATGGTGGTGAGGCTACACAGGAGATTGCCCGGCCTAACATGAGGCATCCCTAATGTGCTTCCTGCAGCTAACATTAATACCTTTTTCCATGGTAGTGGCCCGGGAATGTCGCATCAAAAAATCCCAACAAAGATTGTCCCATGCGACCTATGCGGTTCTGAAGATCAGAGACTCCTTTTTACAAAGACAGACCACATTACTGGGGAGGACTTTAATCTTGTGGAGTGCCCTTGTGGCATGGCTTTTGTGAATCCCATGCCTGTGGACGAAGCCATTCCACGGCTTTATGCACAGGATTATCTAAAGGATAAACCTCACTCTCATTCTTTGTACGATGCAATGCTAAGGCTGTTACCCCGTTCGTCAAAAGGTAGATTGCTAGACATCGGCTGCGGCCGAGGCGACTTTATTTTAAGGGCTAGGGAATCGGGCTGGATGGTTGAAGGTATAGACCTTATAGAATGGGTGCATCATGCGGACCTCCCCATACGCGTCGGAGATTTTCTTGAAATGGAGTTTCCAGATGATTGTTATGATGTCATAACCGCTTGGGCCATTTTGGAGCATTTGCCCCGACCGTCACTTTTTTTCAAACGGATTTCTCATTTTCTAAGCAACCGGGGCACCTTCCTGTTCACAGTGCCAAACTTCACCGCCTTAGGCATGAAAAAAAGCTGTACCGAAGATATTCCAAGACACTTATCGCTTTTTTCCCAGAAGTCCGTCTTTAGGCATGTCAGCGCCGTTGGACTTAAGGTTGTAAAGATCTACCATAACGCTAGGCTCTACACCTGCTACCCGTTTGGTCTGGTTAGATATGCCCTCTCCCGACTAAAGGGTCAACACGGAATTCGCTGCAGTGAGTATGACAACAGAGCCGTGCGGTTGCTACAGCATCGGCAGTTCAGGGGCAATGCATGGCCATGGTTCAAAGAAGTTGCCACCACCCTGGGGCCAAAAGACGTAACACTGGACCTTTTTGATCTCGTCTTGGGCGTCACGTTGTCACAGGTATCAAAGCTGGTGAGGAACTATGGCGTCCTGACTGTGGTATCCACCAAGACAGAATAAAAAAAAAGCAATCCGTATGAGGAGGATTGCTAAGAGGGTATGGTTAGGAGTCGTTGTCACCATATACCTTGAGCAATTCGCGTGCCAAAATCTGATTGCCTTAAAAATCCAAATACTTGACCACTCTTTTGCACCTAACGCCATCAGGGGGGGTGATCGATCTATTCGCACTTTTTTTTCTTAACCATCCGCACTGCGAAAAAACCATCCACCAACAATTTATCTGGGGCGGGAAAGGTTTCGATATATCCATCATGGCTGAGGCAATAAGCCATATCAGCAAGCTCAGACGAATGGATGCAATCCTTTTCTAGATCATGACATTCGTCCAGGATCGCAGTAATCACTTCCCGGGTCTCTTCTTGAGTCACAGTGCATACCGAATACAATATTTTCCCACCCGGTTTAAGGAGGTCAGCCAGCGAGCGCGCTATTTTTTTTTTGCTTCGCTGCAAATATCTGCAAGTCCTCTTCCTTGATGCGATACCGGTTTTCAGGATTCCTGCGAAGGACTCCCAGTCCAGAACATGGTGCGTCAACCAGAATGCGGTCAAATTTTCCAAGTGTAGATACGAAATGTTTGTCAGTCAGATCCCCCACCTTGTAAAGCACGTTCTCCACCCCCAATCTCCTGAGGTTTTTTTTGGCCTCGTGCATACGACGATCGCTCGAATCCACTGCCGTTATGGAGGCATTGTTACTACATAAATCCGCCATATGCGCGGTCTTACCGCCCGGAGCGGCACATGCGTCAAGAATATTCATACCGGGTCTTACCTGAAGCAAGTAGGCTATCAACTGGGACGCCAAGTCTTGGACGCTAAATAAGCCACCTCTATAAGATGCGGAATCTCTCAAAGACCTGCCATGGGTGTGGAGCCGAAACGCGGCCGGCAAGAGCGAAGATTCAAACGCCATCCCCTCTTTCTCGAGGGATGCGAAAAGATCGCGCAGTGTAGTTTTTAGTCCATTACATCGGCATATTAAAGGTGCAGACTTATTGTTGGCCTCAAGCACGCGCTTAGTCGTATCCACACCAAATTCCTTAAGCCAGCGCCGCACAAGCCACTCAGGATGCGAATACCAGCGCGAAAGATTCGAAGCATCAGAACCGGGGGAAACGCGCTGGTCTGATTCATGCTCCAAGATAGAGTGAAGTATTGCGTTCACAAAGGCTGCGATCCTTCGATCAAAATTCATGTCAGCCTGGTTCACGGCTTCATTCACAATGGCATGAGGGGGTATCCTGCTAAGGAAAAGATATTGATAAATTGCTATTCGGAGTATCTGCCTCAGGAGGGGGGCAATCTTGTGCGATGGTGTACGCGCATACCGTTCTATAATGTCGTCCAACCTATACTTCCACCTCAGAACTCCATATACAAGTTCAGTAGCTAGGGCATGATCCCTGGGGTCGATGGATCGCACACTGAGTATTTTATCCAGCTCTTTTTCGGCAAACGCTCCGCTTTCCACTCGCGCTAGCACCGTGAGCGCGGCACGACGAGCCTCGGATACCTTCTGAGTCGATCCTCTGTGCTTGCTATCAGATATAATGCACTCCCTTGAGGTTCTTTTGGCGAGTCTAGGATCACTGAGACAGCTGACATTCCCTATGTCACCAGTCTCCTTTCGATCCTTTAGAATTAAAAAAGCCCACCAGTGTGCAAGTGACCGAAACGGCTAAAATGGCTTTCTAATCTCCGGTGCCAAGGGCGCTCATCTATGCCTAGTATATAAATTTGTTTCTGCGTAAAAGGGTTTGATAGCGATATGCGCAGCGGTCCCTCAGTTAACCTTACATCAGGCGAAGGCTGAGGTTGGCACCTCAGCTTGGGTTTCTTCGCAATGACAAAGGCAACGTGCACAATGCGCGCCGGCCAGCTGTCATTGCGACTTGAGATAAACGCCTTTGTCTAGGCCTCTTGCAACTAGAAGAAAGACGCCTATTACCCGTCGCGTTCGCCCGCTAACAACTACTAACCGCTTTATCGTCATCCGGCAAGGCCAGTTTGCAGGTGGTCCTAACTCTTTTCTCCTTCCCGGCGACTTACCTACCTGCCATGGCTCGCAGCCTCTCGATTCGCTCTTCAATGGGCGGATGCGTAGAGAACAGCCCCGCTATTCCGCTCCCTGAGAGAGGGTTCACGATGAACATAGAGGCCGTTGCTTGATTGGCATTCATTGGAATGGCTTCCGATGCCTTGCTAAGCTTGGACAATGCACTGGCCAGCCACAGTGGCCTGCCGCAGATCTCAGCCCCTGTGCGATCAGCTACATATTCCCTGGACCTAGATATAGCCATTTGAATAAGCAAAGCGGCTATGGGCGCTAATATCATCATTAGGAGTGTCCCGATAAACGACCCGCCACCTGATTCCTCGTCATCAGAGCGACCGCCAAAAAGGAACCCAAATTGAGCCAAATAAGTAATGGCAGCACCAAATGTCGAAGCGATTGTTTGCGTCAGGATGTCACGGTGTTTCACGTGCGCAAGTTCGTGGCCAATAACCCCAGCGAGTTCCTCCCATGACAAAATCCGGAGGATGCCCTCTGTTACGGCAACAGCCGCGTGGGACGGATTCCTACCCGTAGCAAAAGCATTGGGAGATTCATCAGGAATGATATAAACCCTAGGCATAGGCAAACCAGCCTTGTCCGCAAGCTGCTTAACAAGATTGTAGAGTTCAGGTGCCTCCCTATCCGTCACCTCCTGTGCCCCATACATGCTGAGAACAATCTTGTCGCTAAACCAGTAACTTCCGAAATTCATGATGATGGCAAAGATCAGGGCGTAAGTGGCGCCATTTTTGCCCCCTATGTAGCCCCCTAGCACGACTAACAAACCGCCCAAAGCAGCCATTAGGATTACCGTCTTAATCTGATTCATACTGACTCTCCGCGTGTAAAGTTGTACGCTCCGTCCTCCGACCAGAGCGCTTATGATAACGAGTCTCCGATTTTCAGACGCCGTCCCCGTGCATAAGCTCCAGCTGTCATGGGAGACTTCCCGGACGGCTGTACTATATTGAGATTCAGTCGTCCACTTCCAGTTCCTACTGCCACCACCTCTCCATCTATTTTTTCTATAATCCCTGGTGTTCCTGAACCAGTCGTCCAAACAGCGTCCAAAATCTTCAGAGATTGCCCCTTAAATTCGCAAAAGGCTCCTGGCCACGGATTCATGGCACGCACTAACCTTGCCAAATATTCTGCGTCTCGCTGCCACTCGATCTTACCATCGCCTTTGGACAAAAGTCTGGAATAAGTTGCCTTCGAATGGTCCTGTTTAGTCGGCACAATCTTGTGGGATAGCAAACCCTCAAGGGTTTCAAGCATAAGCACTGAACCTTCTTCGGCTAACTTGTCATGAAGTGTACCGGCTGTATCTCTGTCGCCAATTTCTATGCTTCGGCTTAATAGGATGTCTCCTGTGTCAATGCCTTCGTCCATGAGCATGGTTGTGACTCCCGTCTTTGCGTCACCAGCTAAGATCGCAGCCGAAATAGGAGACGGACCTCGGTGCCGCGGCAGCAAAGAAGCGTGAAGGTTTACGCAACCCATAGGTGGTATCTTCAGTATGCTATCCGGTAATATATGACCGAAGGCCACTACTATTATGAAATCAGGCCTTAAACCCGCGATGAATTCAACAGCCTGTTCAGATGGCATGGTGTCTAAATGTGCTACAGGTATCCCATACCTTTGAGCCTCCTTCTTCACAGGTGTAGGCGTTAGCGCACGGCCCCGTCCCTTTGCTTTGTCGGGCTGTGTAAACACACAAATCACGTTGTATGCAGAACATAACCTTCTCAGCGTGGGAACTGCAAATTCGGGTGAGCCCATGAAAACGATCTTTGGGTTCACTCTTCCTTCCTTTGCTTTTTCTTTAATCGCCTCTTATATAGACTTCTTTTGAGCGGCGAGGCATGGTCTAAAATCGTTGTGCCATTCAAATGGTCTATTTCATGCTGAAGGACACGGGCAAGGAGCCCTTCCGCGTCCATGGATATGGGATTGCCATCGAGATCTACACCTACCAAATGGACGCGTTCCGCGCGAGACACCTCTAGACCAAATTCAGGAACACTTAAACACCCCTCTTCCTTGGAACAGGAACCCTCCTTCATGGTGATGTTCGGGTTTACGATACAAATGGGATTTTTCTTTTTTTCATGGCGTTCAGCATAAGGATATACGATGTCGAAAACGATCAGCCTTACTAGCTTGCCTACCTGATTAGCAGCCAGTCCTATTCCAGGAACGTGATACATGGTGTCGGCCATATCTTTGGCCAAAGTACGTATTCTATCGTCTATATCAGTTATCTCCTCAGCTCTCTTTTTGAGAACAACGTTTGGAACCACTACAATGGGAAGTATTGCCACAATGAACCCCGTCTGCGAATTGCTGCAATTGTTGTCTATTGAAACACTGGTGTCAAGAAATGAGGATCACGCCCAAACTCTTTGCCCCACAGGCCATCGAGAATGCCTGATATCAGAAAGTGCCACAATCCTCGCGTAAACTTTAATGGTTATCTAAATTACAGTCTGCACAGGGCGCTTTTTGGACCAAAACTTACTTGCTAGGCCGGTGCTTTTTCCGCTGTGTCGAACATTTAGATAGCCACATCAGCATTTACATGCGAGAGCCGGAAAGTAACTTATTTTAAGTCTTCAGCCACTTTCCGGCTCTTGTTGGGCTTGGTTTCACTAGTTTATTAGCCAGCAGTGATCTGTATCTTCCTCGGCACTGCTTTCTCTACCTTTGGTAGCACAAGCTTCAAGACACCGTCAGATATCGAAGCAGATATCTTCGATTGATCAACCAGCTCTGTAATCCGGAAGCTTCTAAAGTAGTTCCCTGTCTGATACTCGGTCAGCAGCGGTTCCCCTTCCTCGGCTTTCGGTCTGACCTTGCCCACTATGGTCAGGACATCGTCCCTAAGATCCACTTCTACGGTCTCGCTGTTTACCCCAGGCAGGTCTGCCAACAGAACTAGCTCTTTATCGGTGCCATATATATCAACAGCTGGTGTAAAGTACCGACCCTCATACGTGAGTTCTCCCTGTGCCGGTTGAACCTCTTTCTTTTCTGTCACTTGAAGTTCTTGGTCAGCCATGTTAGCACCTCCCGTCGTCATCAATTTTATTCAGACGTAATCGTTATCTGCCGAGGCACAGCTGCGGCGCTCTTCGTAAGAGTTACCGTCAGTACCCCATCCTTGTATGTCGCTTTGACATTGTCTGGATTAACGGCCTTCGGGAGCGTTAAACTCCTCTGAAAAACTCCTAAAGCCCGCTCTCGCCTATGGTAGCTCGCATCCTCGCCTATGTCGGCTCCCTTCCTTTCACCTTTGATCGTGAGGGTATCGCCCTCGATCTTTATGTCGAGGTCTTCGCTCTTTATACCGGGTATCTCGGCAGTTACCAGATATTGAGTACCCGTATCAGTCACGTTCAACAAGGGAAAGAGGCGAGCATGACCCCAAAGCGGCAGCTCTGCAGGCGACCGCCAGGAGCTTATGGCATTAAGAAGGCCATCCATTCTCCTCTGGAGATTATCTAACTCATTCCACAATGGATCTCTTCCTATTCTCCAACGGATCATCTTGCATCTCTCCTTTCTTTATGGTCTATGGGAACGAATTTCGCCCAATTCCTAATCACTATAAGAACCATCTCGCTATCCTTTAATGATCAATGATCAACTATCTCTCCGCCGTATTTTCACACCATCTTCGGCTTTTATCGACCGGCCCTTATTCCACTAAATTAGATGATCATAAATGCTTATGGTCGCGGCCAGCCATTAAGAGAAACTTTCAAGAATCACGACTCCACATACCCTCTGAATAGTGACTGGATTGCCTGACACGCCTCGCACCTTCTGAACCTGAGCGTTTTATTAATGATTCTAAAGCCGCGGGCTATGCCCGTAGCCGCCATTCGTCCACCATAAATTGACATGCACTAATTTGATGGCCATCGGAACACTATTCAAAATCTAAAATACGGATCAATTATTGTGAGGCGCCCATGCTTTCTACCATTTTACTTCGGAGTTGTACATCAGCTGCGAGATTGTCAAGTGGCTGGAAGCTTTGTCATTGCATTACAGCCCCACTATAAATTAGAGCGGTTCAAAATTGAATGCGACTTTAGAACCTGTTTTGTTTGGTCATGCCCATGCAAGTGGGAATCTAGAAAAACGACTCATCGATCAGGTTGGGGACTCATTAGGGGACCGTGTCTGTGGGAAAAACGTAAAAAAGGCGTGTGAAATTCGCTTTTGGCGAGATGGTGAAAGTCAAGTAATGCTTTGTGGCGTATCGGGCTTAAAAAAGCGCTCCATTCGTACACGAATCTTTTGAGGCATTACGGTCGCATCGATGGAGTCGGCGGAAGCTGACATACGTTCCATCATGCCACCTGAGTCGCTGATCGGTTGACCGGTCATGGAGCCCAATAATTATTACGTCTTTGTAGTTGTCCGGATCACAAATCTCAATTTTGATATTACTGGACGCAGCATGGTTAGAACATTGACATGTCATTTCTGATGTGCAGCCCGGATGAATTGGCAAGAGTAGCCATAGAATGCGGGCTGGGAAATCTGTCTCTATGTCGCAGCGACAGTGCGGTGCAGGTAAATCCGACCCCTCCATAGAAACCCAACCTTCCCAGGGCTGCCGCGAACCACATGCAATATGAATCTCGATAACTTCATGGGGAGTTAGTGGTTTGATCTTAAGAGTACCCTTGCCAGAATTATCTTCCGCTATAATAGATTTAGTTTCTTCAACATAATGCACTGTCACTGGAGCGAATTGCCAACCGGTAGTTACTACATGCGAACCGAAGCCAAATACCTCATCCAATACTAGGAAGTACTCACCATTTTTTACGCAGATAACAGATCTAATCCAAGTAACTTTGTCTGTAAGCCGATCCCAAGGTCCACGGTAAATGCCCGATACAATGTGAATATCCTCACCGAAGAGAGAAAAAGTATCTTGCCTGCCGCCCCTTATCCTTTTATTGAAATGTTGAAGATCAGGCCTAGGTTCGCAACCGTCTATCAGAATGCTGTTGTGTGACCTCGCCGAGCGATAATAGGAGGTCGATTGGTATGGCGCATATGATGTGATGCCTGGATCTACGAGCCAGCTCGTTCCAAGTGCGTACAGCTCGAGGGATAATACGTCCCGGTGAATATGGGAGGCGCCGGACGGACCAGAGCGAAAGAGAAGATATGTGGAGCCTTCTAGCTGGTCTGAACTAATGATAGTAATACCGGCGTCGGAGAAGGTCTGGCATCTCGCTGCAAGATATGACTCCCGTTGATTTTCGGAGGATGTCAAATTGTGGCTCTGTCCAAAACACACATCAGCATATTCCATCAATGCTATGTAATCTCCGCGGAACCCGCCTGAGTCGTTGATTGCCGGCCAGGTATGGTCAGGCCTCATAAGTGCACCGAGATACTCCATGCCCTTTCTAAGTACCCGTGGAATGTTTTCTGGTAGTGGTTTGTTGTACCATGAAGCAGCGTACTTCAGGTCCAGCAGAATACCCATACAGATAGCATGATACATGGGAGAGAGTTCAAAATGGACTCCATCTTCGAAGAACTGACTATCCATTTCCGTACAAAGACGCTCTAATCCTTCAGAAAGCCATTTGTCCGCATCCCTGAATTGGTTAAGGCAGAGCCCTAGGAGGGCCAATGCCCCAGACTCAACCACCAGCCAATTGTTGGGATGACCTTTGTGTTGCATCAGACTTTGAGCTGATTCCCAAAAAGATGCCATCATGAGGATCCTTGTGTCAGCTTTAAAGACCGGGCACTTCCACACTATTCCGAGAATCCACAACCATTCACGTATGCGCCACGCAACAGACAATGTTTCCCACGCGGGGCTGGCTCCTCCATTAGCGTCAAGGGGTACGGGAAACTCTGAAACCCAACAACGTATCGCGCTGTCAATCCATTTGACCGCCTCTACAGACCCGGTATCGGCAATGTGCCGGATCAATTGTCTCATAAAATGGTAGCGATGGAGAAAATGCTCCCACTCAAGCTCTGTAACTGCTCTTGTATCCCATGAAAATGGCAAAAGAAGTTTTTTCCCCATAATGCATCCATCAAGTATTGCCTCGGGTTTTTCCAGTCTGTATGGGTGTGGAGGTGGAATGAGTAAAGCCGGATTTTTTTCATTAAATGGGCCAATGCCCTGTGGTAAACAGAGAGATTGAATAGTTCCTTCCCCTAGTGCGTCGTTAGCAAGACCCTCCTTTGTCAAGCGAGGACCTGGAGGAACACGCCTGGCCTCTAGAAAAAAACCTTCTAGATACACTGGAAACGGAGCTCCTTTTGGTTTACCCCACTCAAAGGCAATGTTAACCTCTATCTCCAGAATGTCTTCCCATTCATTTCCTAAGCCGTAAGTCCCGAAGCATTCGCGATGGAACTTTATCTCTCGTCGCGTACCGGGTACCACAATTTCGCGGTCTCCAGTCGTGGAAAAGTCATTCATATCAGACCTAAGGGTTTTGGATCTATGTATGAGTCGCAGGCCTACACGGACCGGACTGTCACCTTCGTTGTAAGCTATCAAACAAATTGTGTTATATCCCGATAAATTTGACGAAAGCGATCTCAAGACTACCTTGGTATGGCCGGCTACATCGATTCTAACTCTATCCCCAGAGCTTCCACGGCTTCCATTAAAAACAATTACCTCACATTCCAATACCTTGCGATCCAAGATCTCGTCGCGCTTGAAAAATCTGTCTGGAAGGCTAGGTTCCCTCATAGGGCAGGCTCTTTTAGGACGTCCGAGACAATGCGCTTTACAATGGTACGTGGATCAGATTCCTGAATGATTACGGGACTTGACTCAGGTCCATATTTAGATACTAATCTAGGGAGTTCTTCGGCAACTCCGCCGCTCCCTGTCATGATGGCTATGGCGCCTCTCTGGTCCAATTCCTCCAAGGCTATGGTAAACTCATTCAGTGTGCCCATTCCTCCACCGACAAAAATACACGCATCAGCGCTGCGGACAAGAATAACGTTTCTTCCTTTTCGCCCCATCCCTGTAAAGATAAGCACACTGCAGTTAGCGGGATAGCCATACACGGTGATGTGCTCTTCCAGGCAAGCAGCTGGAGAAATCCCTATGGTAAACCCGTTTTTCGCCTTAGCGCCAGACACTGCATCTTGGGGCAAACCAGGACAAGCTCCCGTAAGCAACACACAGCCCGCCTCGGCAATGGCTGCTCCTACAGCATAGGCCCTTTCATGTTGATCTTCACTAAGCCCTCCAGATGCCGATCCCAGAACCGCAATTTTTTTGATCATTGTCCTCTGTCCCATTCTATTTCTTCGCCCCGCAACAATTCCCAATGAAAAAGGCACAGGTATGATAATGCTAAAGATACTTTTGTCCAACTCGTAAATAATCATTTGAAGCAAAGAGTGCGCATTAGTCCTTGATGTTAGAAAACTATTAGAGAGACATGCCTGATGTACCCACAGAATCTGTGGATAACCTGACGATAGCCCTGTTGATAACATTTCTCGAATGAGAAATACTGACCATTCACACCAGATTGCTCCGACATGGAGCATGCATAAAATATCCAGTGATATCAAGTAAAAGGTTAACCGACTGATATCTTTGACATGATTTATATACCCAAAAAATATGGCTGTTTTGAGTTACTTACAGCTGTTGACAACTCGAAAAAAACCAGGTGCTCTCAACCACTAATTAACGGCACCCCAATTGGTATGTTTGTGATAGGGAAATATGTATGAACGCGCGGAATGCCTTCTCTTCGCGTCTTTCATGATCTTTTTGCATATTCTTGACAGTGCGTATATCACAGGATACGTTTTCTACGTCTCAATGGATTTTTTGGTGATCAACTATGAAAGATTGTACAGCCCTTGTGTTGGCAGCGGGTAAGGGGACGAGGATGAAGTCAAGCAGGTGCAAGGTTGTCCACCTCGTGGCGGGTCGTCCCATGATTCACTACGTGATAGAATCCTTGATGAATGCTGACGTTAACGATATTTGGGTAGTCGTGGGGCATGACAGTGATGCTGTCCGAGAATCTCTCAAAGCTTACGCGGTATCTTTTGTCCCACAGGAGCCGCAACTAGGTACAGCCCATGCTGTGGCCGCGGCTAGGTCGGCCATCGAAGGCCGCAGCGGCAGCATACTTGTATTGTGCGGAGATGTACCCCTCATTCGACCCCAAACTATAAGGTCGATATTGGAGTTTCACAACCGGACAATGAGCAGCTTGACGGTTGTGACCTCCCTGGTTGAGAATCCATCCGGCTATGGCCGCATCCTTAGACACGACAACCGCGAACTAATAACAAAAATTGTCGAAGATAAAGACGCGACGCCAGAGCAGAAAAGTATTAGAGAAATTAATACAGGAATGTATTTGGTAAGAGCGAGTACATTGTTTATGCTGATCGATGCTGTACACCCCAACAATGCTCAAGGTGAGTATTATCTCACTGACATAGTGGAAGAGGCAGTTAAACAAGGTCTGGAAGTGCATCCTTTCGTGCTGGATCGACCGGAAGAGGCATTGGGGATCAATAGGAGGTCAGAACTTGCGCAGGCCTCTCGTATCGTGTGGAATGAAGTCCGTGAAAGGTTGATGGATTCAGGAGTGACACTAGTGGATCCTAACACTACTTACGTGGATCCTACGGTTGAGATAGGGGCTGATACGATTATTTATCCCTGCACTGTAATAAGCGGCAATACCGTTATTGGCAATGATTGCGTTATCGAATCAGGCGTTAACATTTTGGATTCTGTCATAGGGGACAGGGTGAATGTGTTACAGGGGTCGAGGCTGAATAAAGTTGTTGTCCGAGATGGCGCTTCCGTAGGTCCAATGGCTCATCTAAGGCCCGAATCAGACATCGGAATGAATGCACGGATAGGAAACTTTGTTGAAGTGAAGAAGACCCGTGTAGGTGATGGGAGCAAGGCTGCTCACCTTACTTATCTCGGGGACAGCACCATTGGCAGGGATGTCAACATAGGATGTGGGACCATAACGTGCAATTATGACGGGAAAAAGAAGCATCCAACCATCATACATGACCGATGCTTTGTTGGCTCAGACGTCCAGTTTGTGGCACCAGTTGAAATAGGAGAGGGCAGCCTAATTGGTGCGGGAAGCACCATAACCAAGGACGTACCGCCCCGATCACTGGCCGTGTCTAGGAGCCGGCAGAAAATTTATCCTTTGAGAGAAGACAAGGCACCAATTTCAGCCGATGAAGATCGGAAACCTTGAAATAGAAGGCAACGTATTCCTTGCGCCCATGGCGGGGATTACAGATGTTCCGTTCAGAAAAACAGTTGAACATTTCGGCGTTTCGGCCCTCTGGACAGAGATGATGAGTGCGTTTGCCGTAGTAGCAGCTTTCGACAAATTACCTGAACCGGGGATAAAACAGCATCGCGTACCCACCTTTTGTCAGTTGTGTGGAAACGATGAGTCTGTAATGGCTCGCGCAGCGGCAATACTAGAAGAAAAAGGAGCGGATGCCATCGACATAAATATGGGATGTCCAGTTCGGAGGATAGTCCACAAAGGAGCTGGAGCGGCACTGATGAAAAATCCTTCCCTGGCCAGCAAGATAGTTGCTGCAGTGAGATCGGTCACTTCTGTTCCTTTAACAGTAAAGATCAGATCTGGATGGGACGAAAGAAATCAGAATGCATCAGAGTTCGCAAAAATGCTTGAATTCGAAGGAGCGGATGCTATAATTGTGCATTCACGAGTTCGATCAAACAGACATTCCGGTCCCGCGTCTCTGTCGGTTATACGAAGAGTGAAAGAGTCGGTACGGATCCCTGTTATCGGCAATGGGGGCATTGTAGATATGGCTACGGCTGATGCAATGCTCAAAGAAACGGGTTGTGATGGGATAATGATAGGGAGAGGGGCCTTAGGGCGACCTTGGTTTCCTCGCCAAGTACTTGAGGCGGTGTCTCCTTTTCAGACGAGAAAAGGATCACAAACGACGGCTCTTGGGGCTATAAAGATGCACTACTCGTATGCGTATGAACTGTGGGGCGTGGACAAAGCAGTGCGTCGGATGAGAAAACACCTTGGATGGTACTCTCGCGGCTTTCCGCATGGCGCCGATTTCCGACAGAAGGTGTTTCGTGAAAAAGACCCACGGAAGATAGGTGAAATGGTGGAAAGCTTTTTTCGGGAGGTGGTGATAGAGCAATGAACGAGAAAGACGGACAGGGAAAGGCGGACAGTCCCAAAGTTAGCGCGACATTGGATCACTTCATCGAGGGAGTTGGGGCAGCAACCATTGGCAACTCCCTGGACAGACTCGTTGAATATTTGCTCGATAATGGAGTAGAAAACATTCATCCCCTAATCATGGGGGAAGTGGAGAAGCGTCTCATCATAAAAGCACTGGAGAGAAGTCGTGGGAACAAGCTGCGTGCTGCTGAGAGGCTGGGCATAAGTCGCAATACTTTTCACAGGAAGGTCCAAAAAATAAAAGAGGCCTCAGGGGTTGAACAAGAGGAGGTAAAGGCATAAGGGTCAACAAACGATAAAGAAATGGCTCCGGACAAAAACGCGCCTTATATAGCAATGTGATTCTCCCCCTGGCTAAACCGTCTATTGACGCAATTCACCTGTTCAACATAATTCTTGACACTCACTTGTAAAGAAATATAATCAAACAGGATCTCAATAAACCGTTAGGAGACCCTTATGGATGTTGATAAGCTTGCTCTTCTGGAAGAGAAGATCATGCATCTGATAGAACAGAATGACCAGTCCAAGAGAGAACAAGAACGTTTTGGGAGAGAACTCGAAAAAAGAGACAAGAGGATTGGAGAACTCGATAGAACAGTCAAGAAACTTCAGAAAGATCATAAAGCTGCCAAGGGAAAGCTGGATAGGATCATAGAGAAGTTGGAGGCTTTCACCTGACAACACGCACTAGTCATTGTGAACAGGAATCAGGATCGCCCACCAAAGGGACGAATGTGGTGAGGGTGCGTTTGTTTGGTAGAGAATATGGTATAAAAGGGCATGGAAATGCCCAGTATATACAGAGGTTGGCTGACTACATTAACGAGAAGGCGGAATCCATAAAACGACAGAGCGGGGTGGTATCGACGATGGACCTCGCTATTTTAACTCTGTTAAATATAACAGACGAGCAGTTTCGAGAAAGAGACTCCAGGAGCGGAAAAGGAGTTAGATCAGAGGGTTATCGTCAAGATTTCCCCGAGACCGGTCGGAAGAGATGCAGTCGATGAATCCCCTGCGGAGCGCGTGATCGGCAGTAATTTTTTGAGCCAACACTCAAAATAAGGGAACCGACAGCGGTTGTGGTGTGCATGCCCACCACGAAGTGGGAAGCCTAAAGCAGCAGCAAGGCGCCCACCTGGGAAACCAGGTTCAAAAGATCTGTCCACACGGCTCGACGCGGGGGAATTAACTTCACCTCCTCCGAAGCTTTACAAGTAAGACTAAATGGGATGTTATCTCTACAACGGCAGCTCCCCGTGGTGGATAGACATATAACTAGAGAAGTCAGGCGATTTTTACTGATACAAGTCTCTATCTTTCCGCTTAACATCTGATTTTCTCTCGTCCGAACATCCCGTTACAATTCTATAACGGAGGGAATTGTGGAATCTATTGTGCAATTGATTCCTTCCCTTGTTGGCCTAATTTTGGGGGTTGCAGCCGGATATGTTGCGGCGCGGTTCATAGACCGTAACCGCTTACAGGCGGCTCAGACTAAGGCTGCCGAGGTCATTAAGGAAGCGCAAAAAGAAGCCGAAACAATAAAAAAAGAAGCCCTACTGCAGGCTAAGGACAAGCTGTTTCAGGCCAAAGCAGACATCGAGAACGAAATACGAGAACGCAGAGCCGAGTTTTCTGCTAGAGAGGCTCGCCTCCTAAAAAAGGAAGAACATCTTGAGCGCAAAGCTGGACAAATCGAATTCAAAGAACAGACCCTCGCTAAACACGAGAAAGAAATAGAGAACACTTATAAGAGGGCCAAAGAGAAAGAGAAAGAGGCCGAAAATCTTCTGCGTAAACAAAACGAGAAACTCGAACAACTAGCTGGTTTGTCTGCGGCAGAGGCTCGAGAGATTATCCTCAAAAAAGTAGAGGACGAGACAAGAATTGAGTGTGCGAGAATTATTCGCCAGATAGAAGAAGAGACCACAGTTCAAGCAGACAAGAAGGCAAAAGAGATTATTGCGACAGCCATAGGTCGTTATGCCGCTGATTATGTAGCCGAGAGGACCGTATCGGTGGTAAACCTGCCCAACGAGGAGATGAAGGGACGAATAATAGGTAGAGAAGGGCGAAATATTAGGGCCATAGAAGCCGCCACAGGTGTAGATCTGATCATTGATGATACCCCCGAAGCAGTTATTCTCTCAGGTTACAATCCAATTCGTAGGGAAGTGGCGCGCATTTCCCTTGAGCGGCTCATAAATGATGGCCGAATTCATCCAGCCCGGATAGAAGAAGTAGTAAAGAAGGTGGCTAGGGAGGTGGAAGAGGCCATTGTCGAGGCTGGTGAACAGGCGAGTTTTGATGTCGGTGTGCATGGCATACATCCTGAACTCATAAAGCTCTTGGGAAAGCTCAAATACCGTACATCCTACGCACAAAACGTTTACCTACACTCCATAGAAGTCGCCTTCCTGTGCGGTATTATGGCGGCTGAGCTCGGACTTAACCAAAAAAAGGCAAAAAGGGCTGGTTTGCTCCACGACATTGGGAAGGCTATAGACCACGAAGTGGAGGGTGCACACGCAATCATAGGGGCAGACATTGCCCGCAGATTTGGCGAGTCTGCTCTTATTGTGAATGCCATCGCTGCCCATCATGGAGACGAAGAGCCGACTAGCACCATAGCTGCGCTAGTTCAGGCAGCCGACACCCTCTCTGCAGCTCGTCCAGGGGCTCGTAGAGAAATGCTTGAAAACTATGTAAAAAGGTTAGAAGATCTTGAAAGGATTGCTGATTCCTTCAAAGGGGTCAGCAAATCCTTTGCCATTCAGGCAGGAAGGGAAATTCGTATCATAGTAGAAAATGCTAATATATCTGATGACGGGCTGACCCTCCTAGCTCGCGATATTAAAAAGAAAATTGAAAAGGAATTGTCATATCCTGGGCAAATTAAAATAGTGGTCATAAAAGAAACTAGGGCTGTGGAATATGCTAGATAATGCCTCCCCCGCAACTTCGCTGCCTTCAACAGCCTTGACTCCTAAAGATATACTTCGACTAAAAGCCTTGAAAGAGGTAGTGGGCGGGTTTGCACATGAGATATCTCAACCTTTGAATGCACTAATGATCGCATCTCAGGTTGTGAAAATGATCGTAAAAAAAAGCCCCTTGAATCAGAGTGAACAAAATCTCATATTGCAGAGACTAGAAATAGTCACAACCCAGGTGCGAAAGGCTGGCAGCATCATTGATACGTTGAGGTCTTTCGTAAAAGAGGCAACCACAAAGGTTTATGAAACGAACTTACTAGACGTGATCGACTTCGTTGTCTCTCTAATGGGACAGCAGCTGTCTGCCAGAGGTATACGGCTTGTGCAAAACTTGTCTGAGCAGCCCCTGATCACCAGTCTGGATCAATCCACAGTAGAGTGTTTAATCATTGCAGCCATGGCTTTCGCCAGGGATGTAGTACAAGCCCAAAAAACAGAAAGTCACGACTCATCTTCCAGCAACGTTAGAGCCCCTGAATTAGAAATCAGCACTTCTCATAATTCCCCACTGATTCTTATCCGTTGGGACTCACAGATCAATGAAAATTGTGTTGACACCCACCGTGATAAGCTCTACGAGGCCTGCCTCGTAATGACTAACGCCGGCGGCAATATCGACATAACCTCGTCACAAATCGTCTTGGAATTCCCCCCATCTAAATAGTATGCCTCTGATCATCAATCACAACCAACAACGGCTGGCTAATGCCCTCTTTATAACACTTCTCTAAATTACACGTGAACTGATTTATGGTTTGATCATTCATTGCCAACAAAGTGGGAACCATGACAATGGATCTCAGATCACTTGTTGGATGACATTAGAGGCTTTTCTCATTACGAGGCACCGTAAGTGGATGTGGCAATTTCAGCGGTAGCTAGATGAATTCGAACTGAGAGGTCAAGGCAGATCGCGCTAAAGAAGCTCTCTGTTAACATGGAAATTTACGGAACTACCAAGATTTGTAGCAACATCACAACTTAACCCAATTGTTCGCCCAGGAGGCGTAGCCTCTTTCGTTGACACTTGGCGCCATTCTGGTATCATCGACACATGGGGATGGAAGGGGTAGTAGGAAGTCTTTTTTTTCGCGAGGTCTTGGTTGGGTGAGCATTTTGAACGTCTCCTGCAAGACAAGACCAGAGCGTCATGCTGTCTTCGGCAGCATTGCTTGGAAGGCAGCCGTGATGATAGTCATCCTTGCTGCCAGTGGCTGCGCGAGAACGGCTACCGTGTGGAAGGAGCACTTAGATTATCGTCCAGCCATAAGCAATGCCTTTTCCCATGCCATAGCCTTTGGACCTTTTGCCAAAAAATCGTCTAACGTCAAAAAGGAGCAATTTCCCGCTATCCCCAGGGAAGAGAATACACCCCGCGTTAGGGCATTTATTCGTAAGTATGCCTACGATCAGAGGGAAACTACCCGAGCCTATCTGGCCACTATAGAGCCGTATCTGCACATGCTAAAGAAAGAGGCACGGGACAACGGCTTACCAGAGGAAATATCTTATTTGGTAATGTTGGAATCTGGGGCTGACCCTGAGGCGCGGTCTCCAGCCAATGCTCTGGGGATGTGGCAATTCATGCCCGCTACCGCCAGAAGTTATGGTCTGCGCGTCGATAAATGGGTTGATGAAAGGCTTGACCCCCAAAAATCAACGAGAGCCGCAATGTTGTATTTGAAAGACCTATACGGCCAATTTGGTTGTTGGCGGCTCGCCATAAGCGCTTATAACTCAGGTGAAAACAAGTTAAACAAGGTGCTGCGCCAAGAAGACGCTGAGGAATATTACGAGATCAGTTCAAGTCCACGATTGAAGAAAGAGACCAAAGAGTTCTTCCCGAAGTTTCTGGCCCTTGCTACCATTGCAAAAAATCCATCAAAATACGGTTTCCCGCCATTGGTGGAATCTGCACCTGACAAAAAGTTGGAACTTGTGTCCATTCGCGGCGCATACACCTTAGAAAATCTCGCCCATGCAGCGGGAGTGCGATATGAGGAATTAGTTCGACTTAATCCGGCACTGGTAAGAGGCGTTACACCGGACGAAGGGCCGCCATATTCACTGCGGCTACCTCCTGGTAAGAGGAGCGTTCTGCTCAGCAACTTGGACAGGACACCTCAAGAGACCGGCAAGACCCATGTGACCCATGTGGTATCAAGAGGTGACAATCTATACAAAATTTTGAAAAAATATAGGGTTAGTAAAGCTCAGCTGGTCAAAGCAAACCCAGACCTTAACTTTAATAGAAGACTGCATCAGGGACTGAGAATCGTCGTACCTTTAGAGAAACAATCCAAGAAAAGCCCTGTGCGCACAAGTAGCATCTCAAAACCTATTTAGCACTAGGTAATTGAGCGTCATGCACCTCTGGCGAGTAAAATTAATAATCCGTACCGAATTACTGGATTCCCGTTGATATGGCACACCTTCTATTTTTTTCTTGTCCGGACGATTTCAAGCATGCGCTGGACTCCCTATCGTCGTCGCGACGGTACCGTGAAGTCCTGACCCCCCCCAAGTTTTGTTTGGGATTTATCCCTCCCGCCATTCTTGTCTCCGGAGAAAGAAACGAGTTGCAGGAAGAGCTTCAACAATATGGTATTTCATTTTCCGGTCTTGTTCCCCATCAGATCCGCACTACAAAGCATATTGATGGCGATCCGCCTAAGCAAATTTGGAAACAAATCCTGGGGCAAATGAAGCTTCGGTCTGTGTGTGAGAGTGTTTCAGACTCCACTAGGCTGCACATCGAAGTTCAGACGGAGAAAAGTTTCGGAGACCTCATTCCTTACATGGCCGCGTTGATTAGAGGAGGAACTTACAATCCGCGAAGTGCATCTATGGCCCTAGACGAAGGCCATAGATTAATCGCCTTTTGCAACGACACTGTTTTTATTTCCCGCTGTGACGACATCCATGACTTTTGGTTTCAACTCCGTTGTTCGGTGGATTTGATTTGCGACGCATTTGAGAAAAAAAGTTTCATAAAACCAGTCAGTGACTCCAGGCAAGGTATAGGAGCAGTCGAAATCTTCCGGAGATTGCCAGCAACAAACTGTGGAAAATGTGGTTTTGCAACGTGTATGGAATTCTCTGTAGCTCTTTTCACGGGCAGAGCTATACCGGATTTGTGTAAGCCCATTTTCAAACACGATAATGATTTGCGAAGGGAATCGTTATTGTGGTTGCTTTCGATATTAGGTGTTGGCTAATCAGGTTTCATCCTGGGGCTCGCACGTGACACGCGGCCCAATGTTCTTTAGTCACCCGTGAGAGGGGGGGCTCTTCCCGCCCGCATATTGGTATTCGAATAGGGCATCGTGGATGGAATCTGCATCCAGGCGGCGGTGCTACGGGGCTTGGCACATCTCCTTCTAGAATGATCCTATGCTTTGTCACCGAAGGATCTGGTACGGGTACTGCGCTAAGAAGGGCCTCAGTGTAAGGATGCAAAGGATTCGAATAAATGTCTTCATTTGTGCCAAGTTCGCAGATCTTGCCTAAATACATAACAGCGACCCTGTCAGATATATGTTCAACCACAGACAAGTCATGGGAAATAAAAAGATATGTTAGGTCGTACTTCGCCTGAAGATCTTCAAGAAGGTTTAGTACTTGAGAACGAATGGACACGTCCAGTGCCGACACAGGTTCATCGGCCACTATCAGGTTCGGCTTCAGAGCCAACGCTCGGGCTATCCCTATCCTCTGGCGCTGCCCTCCAGAAAACTCATGGGGATAACGATCTTCGTATTCGGGGCGAAGCCCAACCTCATCCATCAACTGCCGTACCATGTCTATTCGCTCCGCCTTTGTGCCAACCTTATGTATTTTTAGGGGCTCCATTATTATGCTGCGAACAGTGTGACGAGGGTTAAGAGCAGAATAAGGGTCTTGAAATATCATTTGCATTTTGCGCCTCGTTTGCCTCATTTCAGACGGCTCTAAATTGCTAAGGTCTTTCCCTTCAAAAATGACTCGGCCAGCAGAGGCTTTTTCAAGACCTATCACTATCTTACCCAACGTTGTTTTACCGCATCCAGACTCTCCCACAAGCCCGAGGGTCTCTCCTCGGCGGATCGATAGGTCCACCGCGTCTAAGGCGTGCAAAAATATCCTGCGTTGAGAAAACATGGAGCGCTGGACGGGAAACAGCTTGGAAATGTTTTCCAATCGAATGAGTTCTGTAAAATCAAATACAGTAGTGGTACCGGGGATGTATTCAGACACGTTGGCTTGCACGGGAACTATTCCAAAAGGCGTCCACTCTTTCATTTCACTAGACTTGACCCTAATATACACTTTACAGGTCAAAGTCAAACAGAGGTGTAATCTGAGAATTTTTTACACACTTCTTGGTCTGTTACCAGGGATAGCCTGGTTAGTTTATTTTTACCTGAAAAAAAACAGGAATATTAGGTCGTTTGGCCTCATATTTCGCGTGTTTCTATGCGGATGTGGAGCCGCATTTCCGGCCCTGATCATTGAAGTCTTTACCGGCGCAGAATTGCATCATGAAGACCTTCTTAGATCAGCAAAGGCTAGCTTTTTTATTATTGCCCCCACTGAAGAATTCTTCAAGCTGCTGGCGGTTTGGGTAGGTGTGTATAGGCATCCAAATTTCCGAGACCCATTGGACGGCATCATTTACGCGACAACTGCAGCCCTTGCCTTCGCCTCAGTTGAGAATGTCGTGTACTTAGCGGGAATGGGCCCAGGTATTTTGTTTTCTCGCACTGTGTATGCTACTCCCTCCCATGTCATGTTTGCCTCAATGTGGGGGGCTTCCATGGGACTTGCGCGATTTAGGCGAGACAACGAATTGCGAATCATTGGAAAAGGATACCTGCTTGCAACAGGTCTTCATGGATTATATGACTTCGTGGTGGCCCTGCTACCAAAGATGGCCATGTTTTCTCTAATCCCTCTAATGCTATTTATGGCGTGGTTGATGAATCAACGCATCAAAGATTTTTCTAAGAATTTTCCATTCGCAGACCTCGGTCAGGGTGCTGCAGTTGTGTGCCCTAACTGTGGAGCTTACACACTTGAATCAGAGCCACTTTGTGGTAGGTGCGAGAAACCCCTGCCACCGCTCGCGTTTGATGCGCCCCGCTTTTGCGGACGGTGTAGGGCCCTGCTGGCCACAACTTCACCCCATTGTCCCAGATGTGGCAATCTTATCAATGTCGAGGGCAATCATCCATGCGTTGATGAAAAGCGGTCTTTCCGTATAAAAACATGACGCTTTACTAAACTCCCAGGATTCGCTTCACCCGGCTAGAGATTTTATGATTCGGATCACAGGGCTCACAAAACAGTACGGTCAAATAAAGGCAGTAAACAACCTGTCTTTAAGTATTGATGAAGGCACAGTATTTGGCTTATTAGGTCCCAACGGTGCCGGTAAGACGACCCTCATAAAACTCATGACCACTTTATCCAAACCAGATGCCGGAAACCTGATCATCAACGAATACGACGTTGTCAATTCACCTCTGGAGGTGAAAAAAATAATTGGGGTGGCCCCCCAAGAGAATAATCTTGATCGAGAGCTCACAGCTTACGAGAATCTCTTAATCTACGCGATGCTACACAGAGTATCGGACCATCATGAAAAGATTTCTTTATGTCTTAATCTAGTGGATTTGTGGGAGCGAAGAAAGGATTTAGTTTCTGAATTTTCCGGCGGTATGCAAAGACGGCTTCTCATAGCTCGCGCACTACTAACCAATCCCAAAATCCTTTTTCTGGATGAACCCTCCGTGGGATTGGACCCTCAGATTAGGAGGCAGATCGCGGACATTATCAGACGCACTCGGATAGAGGGTCGCACCGTTGTTATCACCACGCACTACATAGAAGAAGCTGAATTGCTATGCGACAGAGTCGGAATAATGGCAAAGGGAACGCTAATTGCCCTGGGAACCCCGGAAGAACTTAAGGCCACTGTAGGTCAATACATTGTGGAATGTATCAGCGCCCAAGGAAAACTAACGCAATCAATCTGCCACAGCCGGGAAGAGGCAAATCTGGTCGCTCGAAATGCTGATTGCCAGGTGGTAATTAGAAAATCAAACCTAGAAGACGTCTTCATCAAACTCACTGGAGAGCGAATCGAATGAGTGTATTAGCATTCTATCCGATTTTCCTACGTGAGATGCTCCTGTTTAAGAGAAAACTCTTAAGAATTGGTTACCTGTTCTCAGCGATGGTGGTACCTGTAATATACCTAATAACATTCGGCCTAGGACTCGGTCGTAGCGTACAGATAAACGACACAGATTATCTTAGCTATCTCATTCCTGGACTAGTTGCTATGAGTTCCATGACAAACTCATACACCTGGGTTGCCAGCGCTCTGAATCTCAATCGTCTCTATTTCAAAAGCTTCCAAATATTTATTCAGGCCCCAATACCCGCCTCAGCAATCATGGTAGGCGAAGTGTTAGCAGGTATGGTCAAAGGGCTTTTTGCCGCGGGACTCATTCTCATTGTAGGCTTTTTTTCAGCCCCTCACTTTTGCTTCACCCCTTTGTTAGCATTCGCCCTCATCTTAAACTGCTTTCTCTTTGCATCCTTGGGGGTTGTAACAGGTCTTATAACAAAGACACACGAAGATACTGCAACTTATAACAATTTCCTTATATTACCAATGGCATTTTTTAGCGGGACCTTTTTTCCGATAGAAAAAATTCCTGGCATTTTCAAATGGGCTGTGTGGCTCCTCCCCCTTACTCATTCAAATATTGTGATGCGAAGCCCTACGTTAAAATGGGACTCCTTTCTTTCATTGGTGGTTCTAGTCATATATGCTTTAATATTCTTCATTGTTGGCGAAAGGCTAATCCGAAACTACAGCGAGTGAGCATGAGGGAGTTTTGATGAATGCTCTCCGAAGCTCAGTATCTATTTACCTGAAATATCAAACCCTATAAAGATGGATTCAGAACATGGCGTCCTATGTGGAAGAGGTAAGATCATGAAAGGCAGACGAGTGAGTGATCTAAATAGCATCGAGCCCATGTGTGCTGCTATCTTAGACTCCTCTTACAACGGCATTGTTATCATCAATAGAAGCGGCATGGTTGTGTTTTACAACCAGGCAGCACTCCGGATGCTCGGATATGAAAAGGGATCTCCAGTGGGAAAACACTTTTCCACAGTCTTACCTGAGACGTGGCCTGATATGAAGAAGATTCTTGAGACGGGTATTCCTCAAATTGGGAGAAGGATCGTAATCCCAAAGGCTACAATCGTGGCAAACAGGAATCCCATAATTGTTGATGGCCAAATCCTAGGAGTAGTAAGCATATTTCAAGATATTTCAGAGTACGAACGAATTATCTCTGAGCTGCAGGGTTATCGACAGCTGCATCGCGAGCTTGAAGCAATATTTGAATCCTCTTATGACGGATTTTATATTACTGACGGTCAGGCCAATACCATCAGGGTTAACTCAGCTTACGAGAGGATCACCGGTCTCCGTAGAGAAGACCTAATTGGTCGAAACATGCAGGAACTTGTGGATGAAAAATTCTTTGATCATTCAGTGACCCTTGCTGTACTTGAAAAAAAGCACCAAATAACCCTTATGCAAAAAATCAAAGGCGATAAGCAAGTCATGGTGACCGGTACACCCGTATTCGATGAAAACGGTAACATCGTTCTCGTCGTCACAACCGTAACCGATATAACTCTTTTGAATCAGTTGCGGTCAGAACTGGAAAAAAGTAGGCGCATTAGTTCGCGCTACTACCAATCCCTCCTGGAACATGAGAAGTATGAGCATGCATTACAGGACATGATCATCAAGAGCAGTTCCATGGCCCAGGTCGTCCAGAAGGCCATAAAGGTGTCCGCAGTTGACACATCTGTCCTTATATTGGGGGAATCAGGTGTTGGTAAGAGCATGTTAGCTCGAATCATACACCTCATGAGCCAAAGGAAAGAACGACCCTTTGTCAAAATAAACTGCGGGACAATTCCCGAAGCACTTATGGAAAGTGAGCTTTTTGGATACAAAAAAGGGGCATTCACAGGAGCAGCGCCAGAGGGCAAAGCCGGACTTATTGAAGCCGCCCACACCGGCACCGTATTTTTAGACGAAATAGGGGATCTCACCCCGTCCATGCAAGTCAAACTCCTCCAAGTGATCGAGGAAAAATCATTCACCAGAGTTGGTAGTACCAAACCCACGTCAGTAGATGTCAGGATAATCGCCGCCACCAACAGGAATTTAAAAGAACTGGTCAGAAGTGGTAAGTTCAGAGAAGACTTGTATTACCGCTTGAATGTCATACCCATCTCAGTGCCACCCTTAAGGGATCGTAGGGAAGACATACTGCCCCTAGCGCTAAACATTCTGGAGAAGTTTCAAGATAGCCAAGGCATAAAAAAGCGCATGGAACCGGAAGTTATGGATCGCTTAATGCATTTCGACTATCCAGGCAACGTGAGAGAACTGATCAATATAGTGGAAAGGATGGTCATTATGAGCGACGGGGATGTCATAACCCTTTCGGACCTTCCGGCAGAATTGCGTGAAAGTGTGGATGACTTCAGCGAGCCTATCGATTCTCAGTGCACGTTGAAGGAGAGAATGGGAGCAGTGGAGGCGAGAATCTTGCGTGGAACAATTCAGCGATGTTCAAGTTTATTAGAAGCGTCTGAGGTGTTAGGTATCCACTACACGACGTTATGGCGGAAGCTTGTGAAATATGGGATAGTGTGCCGTAGTGCAATAATGCAATAATATAGCAGAATTGCTATACGGTTCAACGTCCCGATATCATAATACTATCTTCCTCACTGCAGTCCCTTGGGACATAGCCTATTGCATAAATGCCGTACAACCCCTCCCTTGCTCCCCCCTCTGTCTCAATTTCATCAACAAAATCAACTACCCTTATCCTTTATCCAACGGCACAATTATTGCTCCACTCCTTGCAAATATCTCGAACCGACACCGTTGCACGCCACCATGGGAACGCACTCCGCATTCCCATGCTGTGGCTGCGCCAGTGCCGGGAAACATGCTCATCCAGAGTGACGTCCATTACTGAGGAGGGTGACAATGCGTACAAGGCTTTTCCTAATGCTGGGGTTCTTCGCCGCCTTGATCATGGCTACTGGGCCAGTCACGGCAATAGCTCAAGAAAAGGTTATCAAGATCGGCGCGTTATATCCTATGACCGGCAGACCGGGATTATACGGGCTGGATTCTGTTGACGCAGCAGAAATGGCCATTGCCGAAATCAACGCCAAAGGCGGTGTGAAGGGCTACAAACTAGAACTGATCGCAACCGACAGCAAGGCAAAGCCAGACTATGCAGTGCGTGTAGCAAAGCGACTTATTGATGAGGACAAGGTTCATTTCCTTTTCGGTGTAGTAAGTTCCGCTGTAGGGCTAGCCCTTACTGAAGTCTCCAAGCAAAACAAAAAAATTTTCATTGGGACAGACCATGCTTCAACCCAGCTTACTGCTGACAAATTCCAGCCATATTATTTCCGTGTCTCGAATAACACCTTTCAATCTATGGCTGCCGGTGCCCTTTATTTGAAAGAATTACGTGCCACCAAGCCATGGGAAACTATTGCCTATATAGGTCCGGATTATGCCTATGGCCACGATCAGTGGAACGAGCTAAGATACAATTTGGACCGTTTTGGCGTGCCCTACAAGGTAGTTGGCGAGTATTGGCCAAAACTGTTTGCACCCGACTATACGCCTTTTGTTACGTCAATCATCAAAGACAAGCCAGATGTACTAGTCTCCGGTCTCTGGGGTGGAGACACAGTGGCATTTATCAAACAAGCCCAACCATACGGTTTGTTCGAGAAGATGATTTACTTCCACCCCGATGCAGGTGGCAACTATGAGGTTATGAGTGCCATGGGAGCCGAGCTTCCACTTGGACTGATCATGAGTGCCCGCCACCACAACAACTGGCCAGAAACACAAGCCAATAAGGAATATGTCCAAAAGTTCTTCCAGCGAACAGGTAGATATCCCACGTACGCGGCTGAAGGAGCTTATGCGGGCATTTTAGCTATCGCTGCCGCAGTGGACAAAGTGGGTAACCCGGACGACGTCGAAGCATTGCGCAAGGCCTTAGAAGGTATGAAGATAAGTCTTCCAGAGGATCCCGAAGGATTTACCTCTTATATCGATCCTGAGACGCATCAAATTGTTCAGGTCCAGGCTATTGGTGTGACTGTACCCGATGACAAATTTCCGCCAGCCAAGAGAATGCTGGGGCAGTGGAAGGTGTATAAAGCAGAAGACCTCCTTCCTCCCAAGGGTTTCAACGTGGCTGACACTTTGAAGAAAAAATAATATTCGCATTGGTCTCAAGGTGAGGCGTCCAAGTTGCCTGGCGCCTCTCCTGTCCAAATATTTAGGCAAGGCCACGCAAGAGGCGCTATAAGGTGATATCGGCACCCGAAGAGAAGATTGAACAAGAGAATTAGGTAATGGATTTATCTTTTATCATTGTACAATTCATAAGCGGTCTTACCATGGCAACGCTGCTTTTTCTCGTAGCAAGCGGACTGACCCTTATCTTCGGTGTGGGAAACGTGTTCAATTTTGCTCATGGCTCCTTTTACATGCTGGGCGCGTATCTGGCCTATGAAGCAGTGTCATCGCTTCATACAAATTTTTGGATCGGCATCTTAGTTGCGGCAGGCGGCGCTGGTCTGGCCGGAATGTTAGCTGAATTCCTCTTCCTAAAGCGTATCTATGGGAGATCGGAGGAGGGGGGATTTCAGTTGCTTCTCACCTATTCTTTTATATTGGTCATAGACGACATTGTAAAAATAATATGGGGAACAGAATACAAATCACTACTTAGACCTGCCGGTTTTCACGGGTCGCTGGAGTTATGGGGATTGACACTTCCACTATACAACATTGCGATCATATTCATTGGTTTAATTGTAGTAGTGATATCCTGGCTCACCTTGGCTCACACCCGCCCGGGCCGTGTAGCTCGAGCCACCGCCCTCGATAGAGAAACTATGGCCGCAATGGGGGTTAACGTACCCCTTACCATGACCCTGGTATTTGGAATAGCCACAGCACTCGGTGGCTTTGCAGGCGCGCTAGCCGCACCATTACGATCAGTGACGCCGGGAGCAGGCATTGAGGTGATCATCGATTCGCTAATTGTAGTAGTAATTGGCGGCATGGGAAACTTCTGGGGTGCATGGCTTGGAGCCCTTATCTTGGGTGAGGTAATGGCTTTTGCCGTCGCGATCATACCCGAGTGGGCCTCCGTTGTGAGCTATGTCGTTATGGTGCTCGTCCTCATATTCAAGCCGGAGGGCCTTTTTTCACCCCGGCGGGTAAGAACGGTGTAGCTGCATGGAATACCAGAAAAGTATATTGTCCGACGCTATCGCCGTCATCGTGACCCTAGGCTTTGCCGTGGTTCCACTGGCACATACCTCGGGATACCAACTCATGTTGGCAAGCCATATGCTTGTCTGGGGGCTTTTTGCTGTTTCTTTCAACATGCTTTGGGGAGTAACGGGTATGCTGTCGTTTGGCCAAGCCCTTTACTACGGTCTCGGGGCCTATTCTGTGGGTCTATTTGTCAGGCATGTTGGTCCGGCATGGTTCGTGCCAGGTATGTTGGTTGGGCTTGTATTGAGTGTGGTGATTTCGGTACTAATTGGACTCCTTGTAATACGAGTGGGTGGCGTTTTTTTTACAGTTTTAACCCTGGCCTTTGGTCAGCTCGCCTGGCAGATTACATTTAGATGGTATGATTTCACAGGTGGAGACGATGGTGTCCAGGGAATTATTCCGCCAGGAATCCTTTCGGACCGCATCGTTTACTACTATTTCACCCTAATTATAGTTCTCATCTCCATCTGGCTCCTTTGGCGATTATCCCGATCCCCGATGGGTGTTTTGCTGCGTTGCATCAGACAAAATCCGGCTCGCGTAGCATTTTTGGGGCAGAGTGTTCGTATGAGCCAGCTCCGTATCTATGTTGTTTCCTGTTTTTTTGCCACCCTTGCCGGTGCCCTTATGGCGGGCGTTGATAACTCCATTCACACTGACATGTTTTATTGGACGACCAGCGGAGAGGTTATCCTAATGTCGGTATTGGGTGGCATTGGGCAGTTCTTTGGGCCTTTTCTGGGGGCTGGCGCAATAATTATTATTCAAGATGTAGTAGGTGCTCGCACCGAGTATTGGCCGCTATTTATCGGAATTCTGATGATGATCATCGTCCTTGTCTTCCCGAGGGGAGTGGTCGGCGAGTTTCAAGTGCTTAGGTCTAAACTGGCATCTTACACGGGTCGAGCAGGAGGCTGATTTGGAACCCCTCTTGGTACTTGACCATTTGAATAAATCTTTCGGAGGCTTGAGTGTTACAAGTGATGTCTCCTTCTCGGTTATGCCCGGCGATATAACCGCCATCATTGGACCCAATGGTGCTGGTAAGACCACACTGTTCAATCAAATTACGGGGCACCTGATCCCTGACAGCGGTCGAATCATCTTTCAAGGCGAAGACGTCACGGGCATGCCACCCCAGAGTATTGTCACCAGAGGGATGGGTCGGGCTTTTCAAATCACTTCAATATTCCCCGAGGAGACAGTTTTAGAGAATGTCCGTGTCGCATGCCTATCGCATAGGAACGAGATATTAAGTCCTTTCAGATACGTAGGAACCTTTAAAAAAGCTACTGACAGGGCCTACGAAATATTGGACAGCCTCGGTTTGACCAGTCAGGCGGACAGACCAGCTTTTGAGCTAGCTCATGGTGACCAAAAACTCTTGGATATTGGGATAGCATTAGGCTTGGAGCCCAAGTTGCTCCTTTTAGATGAGCCCACCTCAGGGATGTCTCCAGAGGAGCGACAACTCACACGTGACCTCATAAAGAAATTATGGAAGGACTATGACCTTACTCTCATATTCATCGAACACGATATGGATACCGTTTTCGGAATTGCTCAGCTGGTCCGGGTCATGACCTTGGGAAGGCTTCTTGCCGAGGGAACACCGGACGAAATACGGAATAATCCGGAAGTCATTACTGCCTATTTAGGTGAGGATGTCTCATGAGCCGCATCCTCGAAGCCAAAGACCTCAATACCTTCTATGGCAGAAGCCATATCCTTTTCGATGTTAGTCTCACCGTTGACTCAGGAGAAACGGTGTGCCTCATGGGCAGAAATGGGGCCGGTAAAACCACGACGCTGCGTTCTATCATGGGATTGACTCCGACAAAGAGCGGGCAAGTACTATTTAAGGGGTCAGATATTTCCCGCCTCCCCGCCTATAAAAGGGCAAGACTTGGTCTAGGTTTTGTTCCTGAGGATAGGAGGATCCTCGGGCCATTTACTGTTAGGGAGAACCTGGGATTAGGTCGCATTCCGTCCCGAACAGGACCATGGAACATAAATACTGTGCTCACACAATTTCCATTGCTCGCTCATTTGTTGGATCGTCTGGGGGGCAGTTTGTCTGGCGGCGAACAACAAATGCTCACGATTGCCAGGGCACTCATGGGAAATCCTGATGTGCTGTTACTGGACGAACCCACGGAAGGTCTGGCTCCGGTGGTCGTCTCCGTGCTCAAACAACTTCTCATGAACCTTAAAGCCAGTCGCACCACAATACTACTATCTGAGCAGAATATCCGGTTCGCGATGGCCGTGTCAGACAGGGTAGTGGTTATAGACAAAGGGCACGTCGTATTTTCAGGCTCTATTGAACAATTCAAAAAAGAATCGGCAATCCATAAGAAATATTTAGCTGTTTAATCTCTCGAAACATCTCGAATTTAGGAAGGTTCGTGAAATGACCAAAGTGCGTTTTTTTCAGACTACGCCACGCATTATAACGGGGCCGGGAAGTCTCGGACAGGTTCCTGGCGAAATCAAACGGATAGGGGCAAACAAAGTCTTGATAGTAACCGACCCGGGCCTTGTCGCAACTGGAATTGTCGATAAATTAGAAGAGTTGTTATCTAAAGAAGGCTTGTCTGCCAAGCGGTTTGATGCGGTCGAACCTGACCCAAGTTATCAGATAGCTGTTCAGGCTGGCGAGTTTGCCAAATCCACTGGGGCCGAAGCCATAGTGGGCATTGGCGGCGGCTCGTCCTTGGATATAGCAAAAGTAGCCTCTGTTCTCGTAACCAATAAAGGATCGGTGGAGTCTTTTTTTGGCATAGATCTTGTCGAAAGGCCTGGTCTCCCTACATTACTTGTACCCACCACCGCAGGTACAGGGAGTGAAGTAACTCCCATTGCTATCCTGTCTGACGAACGTGAAAAACTCAAGAAAGGGGTTGTAAGCCCTTATTTATTTCCGCGAGTAGCAGTCCTAGACGCTGAACTTACGTTAGGTTTGCCACCGCACATAACTGCAGCCACAGGTATGGATGCGCTTATACACGCCATTGAAGCCTTTACTTCCAAAAACGCATCAAGCTTTACTGATCTGATCGCCACAGAGGCAATGACACTAATAGTGGATAACATTCGGAAAGCGTTCTGTGACGGTCAGGACTTAGTGGCTAGATCGCAAATGCTTGAAGGAAGCATGCTCGCAGGCATGGCCTTCGCTAACTCTGGCGTCACTGCGGTTCATGCCTTTGCATATCCAATTGGCGCTGAGTTTCACATCCCTCACGGGATAGCCAACAGTATCATGCTAACTCCTGTGATAGAGTTTAATATGTTGGCTGACTTAAGAAAATTCGCTTTAATAGGTGATATTTTTGGCGTTCGTACTGAAGGACTAAACCAGAGGGAAGCCGCATACGAAATGGTTGAGGCACTGCGAGATCTTTGCCAAGACCTTCGCCTCCCAACTAAGCTCTCCGAGTTCGGTGTCCAAGAGTCGCACATTCCGTTCTTGGCGCAAGCAGTGATGAAAGTAACGCGATTACTGGCGAACAATCCTCGGCAACTCACCTTGTCTGACGCTGAGGATATTTATCGTCAAGCCTTGTAAGGGATATAAAACTAAATGAACCTCGCCACTCACCAGTCGAAACGAAAGGGGGTGTAACACAGCTAGTCCAGATAGCCTACAAGGGACTTTCCAGATGAAGCGTTGGATTCTCGAAGCCTAATCCAGGAGGTACCTAATTCGAGAAGAATCAGGCATACCAAAACTGCGTTGTTTTTTTCATCTTTTTTCTAATGAAAGGAGAGGAAACAATGGATGACCATTTGGGGCGAAGAGGTTTTCTAAAACTGACAGGTCTTGCAGCTGCGTCATTGGCAGCCTCCGGAGTTGCCCCTATTAAGCTTTCATGGGCAGAAGCAAAACCAAAGGCATCAGTCGAAGTGATACCGTATGCCTTCTTATGCGGCATATTGAAAACACAAACTCAGTACATGCTTAAAGATACTCGCCCGGGAACTCCCATGAACATACCAGTGCCCTTTTTTGTTGTTCGGCACGGAAAAGATTGGGTCGCTTTCGATACGGGTAACAATGCTATGGTCGCCAAAGATCCCGTTTCCTACTGGAGCAAGGCAGTAACTGATGCATATTTCCCCGTTATGAAAGATTATGAGGAATTCAAGGAACAGATTAAGAAACTGAATCTCACACCGAAAGATTTCAAAGCAGTAATCCTCAGTCATGGCCATCTAGATCATGCCGGTGCGATAGACAATTTCCAATCAACCGATGTCCCTATTTATCTCCAGAAAAAAGAGATAGATATAATTAAGAAAGCAGTAGAATCAGGCAAGAAAACAGCCTACATACCAGAAGATTTTAAAGTTATGAACCAGCTAAATATCAAACCCATTGAAGGAGTGTTTGACGTATTTGGAGACGGGACAATAGTGGCCTTCCCTACGCCTGGCCACACAGAAGGTCATCAATCGCTTCTGATTAAGCAGTCTAATGGTCCGAGCTTGGTTCTTGCGGCAGATGCCATGTATACCATCGAGAATATGCAGGAGGCTATACCACCTGGCCTCGCTTGGGACATTCCCCAGTCCCTAGAGGCCCTCTATGTGTTCAAGATTATGCAGATGATAGGCGCCCACGTTGTTCCCTCCCACGATCCTCAATATTGGGAGAAAAAACCCCTGGGGCCAAAATCTTATGAAGCTGGCGCATAAAGGACGAGACCGGTCGGTTCTTTTCATGGCATAAACCCCCACGTTGATGTGAAATTAGGATCACTCGAAAGAACCGACCATTATCCACAGTCTTTTCACAGGTTCTAAGACACTAATGAGATTTAATACCGTCTCAAGAACATCGCTTCCAGATATTACAAATTTGTTTATGGCTAAGCAAGCGAAGTAACATGTCAACTTCGCACTCTCGAGAATAAAATGTTCTGAAGAAGGAAGAAACTATGTTTGGTTTCTACAACTTGGTGCTACGAATAAATGTGACGGAGAAGTCGTTTGACTTCAAGGTCTTGGCTGACGAACTGTTGGAACAGACGCTGGGGGGCAAGGGCCTTGCCACACGCTTACTACTTCAGCACAATCCTGTAAATGTCGATCCCTTTCATCCCGATAATCACATTATTGTGGCAGGGGGCCCTCTGACTGGGACGCCAGTTTGGGGCTCTTGTCGTCACGGCGTTTTCACTAAATCGCCACAAACTGGATTGTATTCTGAATCTTACTCAGGAGGCAAAGTCGCGGAATACCTTTCCGCAACAGGTTTTGATGCCTTGATGATCCACGGGGCTTCTGATGAGCCGGTGTGGTTGGAGATAGGCGGAGAGGAATCTGTTCGATTTCATTCGGCCAGGGAACTATGGGGGATGGATAGTCTCGAAAGTGAGGCCTGGATAAAGGAATGGCTTAGAAATAACAGAAATTATGTCAAGAATTGCGGCGTTATGGTTATTGGGCCGGCCGGAGAGAATCAAGTCACCTTTGCTGTAATCGAGAACGACAATTGGAGATCCGCGGGACGTACAGGCGCCGGAGCTGTAATGGGCGCCAAGAAAATCAAGGGAATAGCATTTGTTGGCAACCGTAAGAAAGAACTTTCCGATGTAGAAAAACTCAAACGGTTTGTCAGAGATATGGCAGAGCAATCCAAAGACAACCCTGGAGTGAAAGCATACAAGAGCATGGGTACGCCCATGATGGTTGATATCATGAGTAACGTGGGGAGCTTTCCGTCCCGCTATTGGCACCGTGGTACCGTTGACCATAAAGAGGATATTAATGCAGCTGCTTTGCATAATAGATGCGAGGTGCATCCACACGCTTGTATGCGATGTTTTATCGCATGCGGACGCATGACTACCGTGAAACAAGGTCGCCACGCAGGGTTAAAAGTAGAGGGGCCCGAATATGAGACAATCTACTCATTTGGAGGACTTTGCGAGGTAAATTCCATAGAAGAAATAGCCTACCTAAATGATGTATGCGATCGTCTAGGGATTGACACTATCTCCTCAGGTAACCTCGTTGCTTTGACCATAGAGTCAGTGAGGCAGGGCAAGATCAAGTATGACATTGATTACGGAGAAGTAGATAAGATAGCACGGCTATTAGAAGATATTGCATACCGTAGAGGATTGGGCGATACCCTAGCTAGGGGAATCAAGTATGCGGCAGAATCTTTTGGCATGTCTGACCAGGCTATACACGTCAAAGGACTTGAACCAGCTGGATATGATCCTAGGGTGCTCAAAGGTATGGGGTTAGCCTATGGTACAAGCGATCGTGGGGCCTGTCACCTTAGGTCCACCTTTTATAAACCAGAGTTGTCCAAGATGATTGACCCAGATCAGATTGATGGCAAGGCTGAAATGTTTGTCGAATGGGAGGATAGACTTACGATATTTGATTCCCTAGTCCTGTGTAGATTCTATCGGGATCTCTACCAGTGGGAAGAATTGTCGCTCATGATAAAAGCTGTCACAGGCCTTGAGCTGAACAAAGATAGTCTAAGGAGAGTCGCCAAAGGCATAATGGATGATACCCGGCGTTTCAATTTGAGAGAAGGTCTCACCAAGAAAGACGATTTTCTACCCAAGAGATTCTATACCGAGGTGCTACCTGAGACCGGAAAAGTAATAACTGAAGAGCAAATGCAAAGGATGGTGCAAGACTATTACAGGGAACGCGGCTGGGACGAGGAAGGCATCCCAATTTCGGATGTGAAAGAGTAGGTCTATGGCAGCGAGCTTTATGGCTTCGGCTGTCGCCTGAAGACAGCGGCTAAATAAGTTCTAACTTTTGTGACAAATGCCTTACACCGTTCAATAATAGAGGCGAGGGGGCCTTCGCTGGCTGTCCTTGTCCCGTACGCGGAAACAGAGCCAAGTACTTCTAGGCCTAGATACTTGGAGATGTGGTCAGGTCGCCTCACTGTTTGGTCTGTATATGCTGCAACCATGACTAGGCCAAAACCAATTATAAGCCCACCCAATATCCCTAGGAATACATTGAGAATCTTGTTTGGCCGTATCGGCTTCAACGGTGGCACCGCTCTATCAATAACGTAAATATTCGCTGTCTTATGGACACTCATTTCAGCAGCGATGCGAGCATTTTCAAGTTCTTCTTGCACCTTTCTGTATATGGCAGCCTGATTTTCAACTTCACGCCTGAGTTTTTCGTAGGTCACTCTATTTTCGGCTATTTCCGTAAGCTCTTGCCGAAGTTCTCTCGCACGTCGTTCCATAGCTTCTAACTTGTTACGCGCGGCAGAGATATCTATTTCTCGCGATATCATGTCCTCATGAATCTGTTGCCTAAGAAGGTCCTCTGCATACGATATCTCTTTCTCGAGTTGTTCGATTTCTTTAGACCTATCCACCCATCGCTGCTTAAGCTGTGCCAGTTTTAATTTCAGGCTTATGAGACTGTCACGCAAATGGATTAGCGACAAGTTTTTTGAAGCAGAATCAGAAGGTATGAAGTTGCCAGCTGTGTCCCTTTGGAGTTTCTGAAGTTTTTCAAAGGCCTTTAACTTTTCAGCCCAATCAGAAACAAAAAGATCATAAGCACCTATGAATTTGTACGCCTCTGCAACGCTGGCTGATGCATTGAATTTGCTCAGTTCAATCAAAGGAATCAATTTGGGGCCCAATTTTCGCTCAAATTCTTGTAGGGCCCTCTCACTCTCGGCAAGGTTTGCCGCTACCTGATCTTTCTGCGTCTCCAAAAACTTGTATGAATCTTTTGCGCTTTTACTTTTAAGTTCAAAATAATATTCTATATACATCTCAGCAAAAAGGTTGGCCAAGGCCGCCGCATCTGTTGCAGACGATGCCTTTACTTTAATTATAATAAAGCTCGAGCCACCTTCGACGGTCCCGGGGTCCACCTCAGCTTCAACATTCTTTCGCAATCTAGCGATTGTCTCGGCCTTTTCCTCCAGAGACATCTTTTCCCACGGCTTTTTGAAAATGAATCTACTCTGAGTTTCGGATAAGCGCTCAAGGACCCTTGAAGCCACTACATTGCTAAGAATCAACTCTTGCTGATCTTTTAGAAACGAAAGGCGGCTCTCTTCTATGCGAAATGGATCTCCCGTCCGCTGTTCTTTCGCCCATATTTTTGTGGAGGCTTGATAAACCTTTGGAATTAAGAAACTGACAACCAGGGCTATGAGTGGCGTTACGACGAGGCTGATGACAAAAACTTTCTTATGTGTGAAGAACGCCTCGATGAAATCTCGTAGAGAAAGGCTGGCGCTGGCAGACCTTGACAATGAATCTTGAGCCGTGCCTTCTCTCAAGGTTCAACCTTCCTCCTCGTTTTATTAGCACACAGATTTAACGGGTTCACATTCCCAGAGCCAACCGGAAAAGTCAACGTGAAAACGACAGATTGCGCGACTTAGGAAAATATTTATCACGTTACCTTTATTTTGATTTTTTCACCTACCTGTGGTATAAGACCAGCATACCAAAACATTCAAAGGAGATCGTGTTGTGAGCCGAAATGTGGTTCTACTTACCGTAGCTGCGACTGTCGCAGTAATATGCCTCACCCTTGGTGGAATAGCGATATCACTGGCCGCATATTCCTTGCTTTTACCTTGAAATAACTTTTCCGAATATCCTCATGAAAATACCGTGTTGGCCCTGCCAAGAACACTGCGTGAAAAGCAGAGTTAAGTATACGCTAGTTTTAAGCTGAACAGATGCACTCCTTTTACGACTGACCGGCAAAAAAGCCGCACAAACACAAAAACAAAGGGACAGTTCCTCAACCCCCACGATCCAAGCCATGCGCTGCACAATCCCAATCGCAGGCAACTTTTTTAAGCCACTTGTCCGCTCATTGTCACTATTGGCACTCTTTGCGGTTTTAACACAGACTTCGGGGTGCACGTTAGAGACTTCGTCCTGGGACACCACCCTAGAGGGATTACTAAGTGATTTGCATAAGAGGATAAACCTCATCAAGCAACTAAGGGTCGAGTTTACAAAAACCCGTCACAGCTCAGCATTTAAAGCGCCGGTGTCGGTCAAAGGCACCCTAATATATCAAAAACCCGCTAATTTTCTAATCAATTACAAGGGAGGAATAAACGTCCAGCTACTTTCGAATGGAGAAGTGCTGGAAATACAGCACGACAGAGCCCATACTGACGTAATCGTTCTAAGTCCTGATAGCAATGCAAGCGTGGTTAGTGATCCCTGGCTAGATTTGATAAGGCTACTTGGAATCCCTGGGTTCGACAGGCAAATTAAAGTTTCATTGTTGAGCAGGAACGAACTGCTCAAACTCCACTTCGCCACTGAGAATCAGAAGCCGTTCGAAAATGTGAAGAATATGATCATCTCGGTGACCCATTTCGGAGAAATAAAACACATCACTGTCATGTTCTCAGATGGGGGCATTGACGAAATTCATTTTGACTCGTGGGCAGTGCTACTTGATACTGATCCCGAGATTGTTGAGCTAAAAGCACGGCTGCAAACAGTGTCTTTAAATTAGCTGGAAATCGATCTTCTACTATTCTGAAGGACAAAGATTATCGTCGCCTTGGTCTGTTTTTTATCATTCCAATCAATGTTACCGGCGTAGTGAGAATTACAGCTAAGACACAAAAAAGCCCTACGATCAACAAGATCGGCACCATGGCACATATGAATCCAATGGTTCTCATTTTTGTTGCCAGCAGAGGCCAGCCTTTCCGATCATCCATATCTCCGAGCCCTAACCCGCACCATATTACCTATGGAACATCAAGTCTTATCGTGCCGGTAAAACGCCTCAGGGCATCCCTAATAATTCTGCGTCCTGATACCGGATCGTGGAGGCATACACAGCCTACTTGACCCTGCTTGTTCCTGAAGATCAAGATGCCTTCGCAAATGGTCTTTTTCTCACCGTTTGCATCGAGCACTACATTATCATTGGGTGAAAATATTACCACTGCTGCATCCCTTTCTTCCACTGCAACCGTGCATATTTGCATCAACCCCACCAAGAAATGCCTATCAAGCTTGGTAACACCTTCTTTAAGGAATATTTCAGGATTGCTACCCAACTGCGCATGAACTACGACTTCCAAATCTTGTGCTACGATATGACTTGCAGAATCGTTTTCCTGCCAGATCTTCACTTCTTAAGGGCTGTTCCTAGGTTTTGTTACTCTAAATGTCGGCAAGTGAAAGCACCTTCGCCGAATCATGTATTTTTGATGAATAGATTCTTTCTAAATTCAGACAATGCGATAGCAGCTGCTTGTGACACGTTTAAGGAGGAGATCCTCCCACACATTGGGATTGATACCGTCATATCGCATTGTTCTCTAATAAGCCTTCTCAGTCCAGTCCCTTCTCCTCCTAGGGCGAAGGCAACCTTTTGCGGCAATTTCAGGGAATAAAGATTGTGAGCCGCCGAGGAATCCATACCGTACACCCAAAAACCCGCTTCTTTAATCTCATGTATGGCCCTCACCATGTTGACTACCCTTGAAATACAAGTATGGGCCGTAGCCCCAGCTGATGTCTTTTCCACCGCAGCAGTAACCGAACATGAGTTATTCTTTGTGATCACTATTGCGGCTGCACCTAGGCATTCCGCGCTTCTAATAATGCTCCCAAGGTTAAAAGGGTCTTGCACCTGATCCAGAAGAATAAGACAACAAGCAACGCCAACTTCGTTTCCAAGGATATCTTCCAATGCTCGGTACGGATAAGGATCAACCTCCGCAGCAACTCCTTGATGATTCGGGGAACCACAAATGCGATCCAATTCTCGAGGATTGACCACCAAAACCCGGCATCCCAGCTTACCTACCATATCCCTTAGCTCAACGGGACCGCTGGTCTGTCGGCCAAAAAAAATGGTGTGAACATTCCTCTTGCCTGCTTTGATCGTCTCCATCACGGGGTGTATCCCATACAAGATTACCCTCTTGCTGTTGGTACGGTCCCGCAACGTCACCCAACCTTAGACCTACCTCTTTTTTTTTCTTCAATTTCCGTACTGGGGAGTCTGCCTGCCACCTTACCGGCAGCTATCTCTCGCAAAGCCATGACGACTTCTCTATTGTCGCGCTCCCTAACCAAGAGAGGTGCCCCCCGTTTAAGTTCCTTAGTTCTTTTCGAGGCCAAAATCACCAGGGCAAAACGGTTTTCGACTTTTTCCAAGCAATCTTCTACTGTTACTCTTGCCATGATTCTTTCCTATTTTTATTCGATATTTTGTGTTTGCTCTCTAATTTTTTCAAGCTCAGCCTTCATGTCCACCACATGCCGTCCTATGTCTGTTGAGGCAGACTTGGACCCTAATGTATTGATCTCTCTTTGCAATTCTTGTAAAAGAAAGTCAAGTTTTCTACCCACTGGAGACCCATTCTTTCCTGACAGTAAGAACTGCTCAAGGTGGCTCTCTAACCTTGTCAACTCCTCTGTAACGTCAGACCTCTCGGCAAAAAACGCAACTTCTTGAATTAGGCGATCTTCATCCAAGGCGATACCGTTAGTCAATTCTCGGATTTTCTTTTCAAGTCTTTCTTTTACGGAACTAACAACCTGGTCCACCAGCGGATGGATCAGTTTAGCTTTATCATATATGGTATGTAGCCTCTCCACGATGTCTTTCCACATCGCAGCCCCTTCCATCCGCCTCATAGAGTCCAGTTCGTTGAGGGCTTCTTCAAGGCTAGTCTCCAGCAACGGCCATTCTTGCTCTATACCATCGCTCTTATCAATCGGAGTAACAACATCCTTAAAATTTATTAGGTCCGAAAGCGCAATGGGCCCTGGGAGATGAAAGGAGTCTCTGAGACCTTCCAGACACCTCAGATAGCATTTCGCCAAGTCATAGTCCACCACAACGTCCATGAGTCCTGTCTTTTCGCCTAGTCGATTAACCGTTACATCTATTTTACCCCTGTGTATCCGAGCAGATACTCGTCTTCGTATGTCAGGTTCAAAACAAGTGTAAAATTTTGGGACTTTCATGGTCACGTCTAGAAACCTGTGATTGACAGATCTCACCTCCGTCACTATTTCAACATTACCTTGAACAATACGACCTCGGCCGTAGCCCGTCATACTGTTTACGGTTGGCTCATCTTTGCCTTTTGTAGCAGTTTGCATTTGTAGTTTTTCCTGACATCATTGAGAATACTTCTTATCTCCATAGAAGCATAATCCGGATACGTCCACGGAAGCGGCTGAAAAGAAGACGATCGAAAAATTAGGGTCAAATCCGCATATATGCCAGTGCCCAAATATATCCTGTGCGCGTTCACCTTGCCAGTTGCCAACACAAAATTCCACAGACTTATGAGGCCGGGATCTAAGTTGCACTGCCTCTTCCCGCCCACCCTAAATTCCAGCTCGATTTCATTGCTTCTGTGTTTTATGCTGGCTAGCGACGCCATATCCACTGGCTCCCGAAAAATCCAAAACCATCGCTTGATATTTGAACCCAACTCTGCCTCGTAATACCGCGTGAAATGAAAAGACAAAGGTCCCACTATGCGTTCAATCTCTCCAAACTCTTTTTCCGCCCTTCGACGAACCAACTCTAATATGCTTTCTCTTGATATTAGGACGCTCATTATGAGCTGAGCAGGATCAGGTTCTGTTGGAATGCTCACGCAACTGGCTCCCACAAAGCGAGTTCAAAAAACAGTAAAGCCCACGTCGCTAAAGGCATTGATCCATACACGGGGACTCAGCAAAGCAAGTCCCTATCCATCACAGTTTCCGAATTTTTTCCTCCTCTTCTTCTGAGGTCTTGCAATCGATGCAGTGTGTCGTCACGGGCCTTGCCTCCAACCTCTTAAAATCAATAGGCTCTCCACAAACTTCACAAAATCCAAAAGTCTCGTCATCTATTTTCTCTAAAGCCTTTTTTACTTTGTTGATGAGCTTTCTTTCTCTGTCTCTTATGCGAAGCTCGAAGTTCCGATCTGACTCCATGGAGGCCCTGTCTGTTGGGTCAGGAAACGACTCCTTGCCTTCGGAGTCAGTCATTTCATCTACAGTTCTGCCTGCCCCCTTAACTAATTCATCTAGTTGCTTCTGTAATATTGCACGGAAGTATTCCAAGTCTTCTTTTTTTAACTTCATAATTCCCTCCACAAACCGAAGTTTGCCGTCCATATGGGACTTATTCAAAGCCTGAATAGACAAAAAACAACCGCTGGAGTCTATTTTTTAATATCGAAAACTTCTGGGCTTTGGTCAAAGACTCGAATGTCCCAGGGTGCAGTCGTTTCCTACGCATGAAGATCCATACGGCCTATGTGTATGTCCAAGCTATCATGTCACATGTTTTCCCATGGCAACCATCTCGCTTTCACCTGATGAATAAATACTTTAATGGTAATCCAGCCAACGTAATCTAACCGTGAAATCGTATTGTCCCACGACCGAGCAGGTCATGGAGATGCACGATCCCCGACAATAGCCCGTCACCATTGACCACTACCAGACACGTTATAAGCTTTTGTTCCATAATCTCCAGGGCCTCAGCTGCTGTAGCTTCTTCCCCTATGGTTAGAGGCCTAGAAGTCATCAACTCCCTTGCCTTGCAAGCATAGATTTCCATGTTACTGTTTAGTGCCCTTCTAAGGTCACCGTCAGTGATGATGCCCTGGAGCTCGTCCCCAATGGTAACTAAAGTAAAACCTAAGTTCTTTTCATTTATACTTTCCAGCACCTCGTGCAGACTGCTGTCAGGACTGACTTTGGGAACGGCGAGCCGATCTAACATCATATCCTTAACACGTGAACTGAGTCGTTCGCCAAGTGTCCCTGCCGGATGATGCCTCAGGAAATCTTCTTTCCGAAAACCTCTTCTTATCATGAGTGCTACTGCCAAGGCATCGCCCACTGCCAAGACAGCTGTTGTACTCGCCGTCGGAGCCAAATTCAACGGACATGCCTCTCGAGGCACTCTACAGTTTATAACCACGTCAGACAGAGATGCCAAACTAGAGTATGCAGCGCCGGTCAATGAAATCACGCGCGGCCCTCTTTTTCTTATGGTTGCCACCAGCGATGTTATCTCTGGGGTCTCTCCACTGTTCGATATGGCAAGGAGGACATCGTCTCTGCCAACAATTCCAACATCTCCATGGAGACCTTCAACCGGATGCACAAATATTGCGGGAGACCCAGTACTGGTGAACGTTGCTGCTATTTTTCTACCCACTAACCCAGATTTGCCCACACCAGTAATTATAATACGCCCTCTTACCGCATATAGAATGTTTACGCATTTTTCGAAATTTTCGTCGAGCTTTTCCAGGACACTCTTTATGCCGTCGATTTCTATAAGGAGTACCCTGCGTGCAACGTCCACAGCGGAACCAGAAAAATCAGCTGTATCTTGAGATTGCATCTGCCACCATCTGAACTACTTGATCCACTATCTCAGAATCCTCGCCTTCTGCCATGATTCTGCAAACCAACTGAGTCCCTGAATACCGCACCAACAAGCGTCCTTTTCTCCCGAGACGCTTTCGTGCCTCATCCATAACCTTTTTTATTTCCGAAATTTCTTCTAGATTTCTACGGTGACTAACGTGAACATTTTTAAGCACTTGCGGAAATTTTTTTACTTCTCTGGCAAGCTCAGACAAAGGTTTACCCGTTTCAGCCATGACCTTGAGGACCTGCAGCGCGGCCATGATGCCGTCTCCTGTTGTATTATGGTCAAAGAAGATCAAATGGCCTGACTGTTCGCCACCAAAATTATACCCGTCTTGCCGCATACGTTCTACTACGTAACGGTCTCCCACAGGCGTGCGTATAAGCTTGCCACCCATTTCCCGTAACGCGACTTCGAGTCCCATGTTGCTCATGACTGTGGCAACAAGTGTTTTCTTTTTGAGTTGCTGTTTGTTAATAAGGTCCCGAGCTATAAGTCCCATTATTTGATCGCCATCTACAATGTTCCCTTGTTCATCTGCAAAAATAACGCGGTCGGCATCACCGTCCAGGGCTATTCCCACTTGTGCGTTGAGCTGTTTCACCAATTCACACACACGTTCGGGGTGTAGAGAGCCACAGTCATCGTTAATATTGTAGCCATCAGGTTCGGCTGCTATCGTCGTCACGGACGCTCCCAGCTCTTCGAAAACGCATGGACCTGCTCGATAACCGGCCCCATTAGCGCAATCCAGGACCAATCGAATGCCGTCCAGCGTAAATTCCCGAGGCAGAATGTTCTTCACGAAAACCACATACCTTCCCAATGCGTCTTCCATGCGTGTAGTTTTTCCTACGGAGCGTCCAGTGGGGCCATCTACGAATGCAGTCTCATCGAGCATCAGCTGCTCTAATGCTAGTTCAGCCTCGTCCGAAAGCTTGAAACCGTCTGAGCCAAAGACTTTGATCCCATTATCTTCGTAAGGGTTGTGGGAGGCAGAGATCACAACTCCTGCATCGCAGCGCATGTTTGTCGTCAAGAATGCTATACCAGGTGTCGGCATGATTCCCGCTAACAATGCATCAGCGCCTCTGGAACATATTCCTGCCACAAGAGCTGCTTCCAGCATAGAACAGGACACGCGCGTGTCTGTTCCGACTAGAATTCTGTGGTGATGAGCCGGTTTGGAAAGCGATTGAGCAGCAATGGCGCAGCCAAGAATAAGCGCAGTCTTAACCGTCATGGGCTCTCTATTGGCTAGCCCTCGCACACCATCAGTTCCGAAAAGCTTCTTGCTCATCTGAAACATCACATCGTAAAACAACTAATAACGAGCCTGCCTCAGGCTTTTCACTACTACTTTGACTTGTGTCAAGCGGCGTCGTCATTGAGAACTCCGCCAGCTTCAGCTCCAAATTTTTTAGTTTACTACACTATTCGTGGAGACACAACAGAGCGCCTTTGTTCCAGAACAAAAATTGCGCCCCAAAAAACGGACATAAAATGACTTAATATCTTGTATATTTACAGGCTTCGTGCTAGGGTTGCCTTAATGGAGCTGGAATGCAATAAGCGCATGAGAGCTCATATTTTTTTGATTTTTCCTGGGCCCCATGAAATTTATCAAACCGTTGTTGGAAGTCGCTGCTACCCATCGTCGTAAAAAGGGACGTCCGTTTGTCACGCTCAGTTACGCTCAAAGTTTGGACGGGTGCATATCCGCTCAGCCCGGCGTGGCTCTTGCTTTGAGTGGTCGTCAGTCTCTCCGGTTGACTCACAAGCTAAGAGCAGCTCATGACGCCATACTGGTTGGTATTGGGACCGTGTTGTCAGACAACCCTCGTCTAAACGTGCGACTAGTGGATGGCGCTAATCCAAGGCCAATAGTGGTTGACAGCAAGTTAAGGCTGCCACTCACATGCAATCTTCTGATTCAGGAATCCCGGCCACTCATTATCGCAACTTTAGAGAATTATGACAAGAAACGCGGCCGGGCCTTAGAAAAAGCTGGCGCGATGATTTTGCCTATACCTCCGAATTCAAAAGGTCAGGTTGACCTGGCTTGTTTGCTCAGGCATCTTGCAGAATTAGGCATAGATACCCTCATGGTGGAAGGTGGGGCTAGGATAATCACCAGCTTCCTTTTTGAAAGACTTGCCGATTTCATAGTGTTAACAATAGCCCCGGTTTTGGTAGGAGGACTTCGGGCTGTGAGTGACCTGGGGAGTGGGGGACTTAACAACCTGCTGCGCCTCGAACAGCGCGGGTATCGGTGGCTTGGAGAGGACCTCATTCTGTGGGGACACTTGAACACGGGCGGGCCTACAGACTCTTCACTTGCCGCTGCTGAACCCGTCACACCATGATCCGAAAATCTCTCATTTTCTTAGAACCTTACAACATTGGCATCCGAGAAGAGCCAATCGGAGAACTGGGACCTGACGAGTGCCGCATCAGGACAGTTCTGTCCGCAATTAGCGCCGGCACAGAACTCCTCGTTTACCGAGGCCAATGGCCAGAAGGCATGCCCGTTGATGAAACCATACCTTCCTTGGCTCGCCAATTCTCTTATCCGCTCAAATACGGCTATGCCACAGTGGGCGTCGTTGAAGAAGTCGGAGCGCATCTCAGAAGAGACCTTGTGGGGGCCCGGGTGTTCTCATTCAATCCTCACGAGAGCCTGTTCGTTACCCATGCCACCAATCTCATCCCCATTCCTGAATCACTGTCAAACGAAGACGCGGTATTCTTACCAAATATGGAGACAGCAGTGGGACTGGTGATGGATGGGGCCCCAATTATTGGAGAGACGGTCTTAGTCTTCGGGCTAGGCGTGGTCGGATTGTTGACAACCTATCTTTTGGCCAAATTTCCTCTCCAGTCACTGATTTGTTTAGACCGCTGTGCCTTGCGTCGCGAAAAATCTTTAATGGCCGGCGCCGCCAAATCTTTTGATCCTACGGTCCCAAATGCATGGGAAGAGTTACGACAGTTAATTGATGTGCAAAATAATTCTGGTGGGGCAGATCTGATATACGAAGTATCTGGCAATCCAATGGCATTAGATCAAGCCATATCTCTGTGCGGCTTTTCCAGTAGAATAGTCGTTGGCTCTTGGTATGGTTCCAAGAAGGCTGAACTTTTCTTGGGAGGCAAATTTCATCGTGCAAGGATACGAATCATAAGCAGCCAAGTAAGCAGATTGGAGCCACACTTAACTGGTCGATGGGACAAAAGAAGACGCATCGACCTTGCCTGGCGCTGCTTGGAAATGGTCAGGCCTTCTAAACTCATAACCCATAGGATCCCGTTTTCCAGGGCAATTGACGCATACAAGCTTCTGGATCAAGCCCCTGATAAAACTATACAATTAGTTCTCGAATACGAGGGATAGGCATGAACGGCAAAGAAAAGCGACATCGTTACACGGTAGCAGTTAAGAGAGATTTTGTAGCAAGGCATTTCCTTTTCGGAGGTGACTGGGGAGCCGAAAACTCCGTGCATTCGCACCATTACCAGGTAGAATTGCGCCTAGAGGGGGAATCGCTCGATGAGCACGGTTATCTAGTTGATATAGTCGACGTGGAAAGTAATCTTGACTGGGTCGTCAATATTTTTAAAGACAAGACTTTGAACGATTTATCAGAATTCCAAGGACTCAATCCTAGCATTGAACATTTGGCACGAATTGTCTGTAACCTCCTCTTAGACCGAATCAATCTCGTACCCATAGGCGCCATTACAGTGCGCGTATGGGAGAATGACATTGCCTGGGCCTCTTATCATTGGGAAAAAGCTTGAACATTGGCCTCGTAATTTACGGTAGTCTCGACATAGTCACGGGAGGCTTTATTTACGATCGCAAGCTCGTCGAATTCTTGCGTAAAAACCGCGACAGAGTTGAAGTGTTTGCATTTCCATGGCGAACTTATCCGTCTCACATTCTGCAAAACTTTTCATACAAAATTTTATCGTGGGCACAAAACCAGGAACTAGATGTTCTTCTGGAGGACGAGCTCAACCATCCATCTCTCTTTCTTGTAAACAAAAGGCTAAAACAGACTCTTTCATGTCCGATAGTAGCAATAGTGCATCATTTGAGATCCTGCGAAATGAGACCCAACTGGCAGAATCTAGCTTATGGCGTAGTGGAACGGTATTTTTTGAAAGGAGTTGACGCCTACATCTTCCCGAGTTCAACCACAGCTAATTCTGTTGAGTTATTGGTCGGAAATCATAAACCTTTTGTTGTAGCTAACCCAGGAAAAGATGCCTTTCAGGCAAGCGTCTCCATCGATGATGTCCGGCGTAAAATTTTCTCTGGGGGTCCCCTAAAAATCCTATTTGTGGGAAACCTCATTCCTAGGAAAGGCCTCCACGTAGTCATTGAGGGGTTAAAACTATTGCCTCCAGATCAATGGCGTCTTAAGGTGGTAGGCAGCCTCAGTTCTGACCGAAGATACGCTGGCCTAATACGCAGAAAAATAAATGAACATGGTCTAGAGTCAAACATCGATCTCCTTGGAACCGTCACTGGAGTAGAGCTTTCTGACTTGTATCGCTCCAGTCACGTCTTGGCTGTTCCATCCTCCTATGAAGGATTCGGGATAGTTTACGTTGAAGCCATGGGATTTGGACTCCCTTCCATAGCATCAACATCCGGAGCCGCAGGCGAGATCATATCCCACGGCGTCAATGGGTATCTAATTGATCCTGAGGATTATCGCTCTGTCGCTGAGCATTTGCACGGCCTGATCATTGATAGGCACAAACTTTTTTCCATGGCGTTGGCTGCCACGGAACGGTACGAGCGCTATCCTACCTGGAATCAGACAGGTCATAAAATAAGATCATTCCTCGAGGCCCTTATATCGAATAGGGTAGGGCGAGTCTCAACAAGTGGAACAGATACAGGTAAAGGGTGATCTCCATCCTTAAACCGTGGTGCAGGTTCAAAGCAAGGACAAAAAGACGTTAGCACGTGAAAAAGATAGATATAGCGGTCATCAAAATCGTAACGGGCCTCGAAATCAAAAGCAAAATTCGTCTATGCTCTTCTTTGAGCTTTCAAAGAAATCAGAAATCCAGAATAAAGGCTGAGCGAAGGATTTAGACAGAAATGTATAGACCAAGTATGAAAGCGAATTGGTCGAATCATTTATCATGTTCTGCCAACGCAAGTGGAAATCCAGAAACATGGTTTTCCGATCAGGTCGGAGATGACATTGGCGGCTTTTACATTGGTAGGAGCCTAACGCAACGTCCAGATTTCAGTATCAGCGGTTTTGAAAGTGAACTGATCCGTAGAAACACATCGTGCTAATATACGGGGCCGACCTCATATCAACTTGGAGAAACATCATCGTATGGAAGTCTCTTATGACAATTTCATAAGGTACCTGAGCGCAAAGCGGACTGTAGATGATCGGGCATTGAATAAGGATGTCTGGGAAGTGTTCAGAAAAGAATACGCCCAGCTAAATGGAGCAGGCAAAGTGCCTCGCATCTTGGAAATAGGCGCCGGCATTGGAACCATGTTTGAAAGGTGCGTTGAATGGGATCTACTCGAATCTTGTTCTTATACAGCAATAGATTCCATGATGGAAAATACCACCGAAGCAGCTCGGCGCATCTCGAACTGGGCGCCTGTCAACGGTTTTTCTTTAAAGCCCATCGGACCAGGTAGTTTTCTACTAAAGAAAAGCGGCACAGAAATTCAATTTCAATTGGAAACAGCTGACTTTTTTGATTTTGCTGCTGACCCGCAAAATGCTTCGGCATGGGACGTAGTTATTGCCAATGCGTTCCTCGACCTCTTGGATGTGCCTATTTCTTTACCAAACCTGTTTCTTTTGCTTAAACCAAGAGGTCTTTTTTATTTTAGTATTAACTTTGATGGAGTGACCGCATTCGAACCGGTCATTGATTCGGCCCTGGATGAGTTGGTGGAACGGCTTTATCATGAGAGCATGGACAAGCGGATTACTAATGGCAAACCATCTGGCGATAGCAAAACTGGTAGGCATCTTTTCAGGCACCTGAGGAGTGCAGGAGCCACGGTACTAGCGGCAGGTCCATCTGATTGGGTTGTATTCCCAACCGTAGATGGTTATAGAGGGGATGAGGCTTATTTTCTACATTTCATCATCCAGACCATCGGCGGTGCTTTGCGAGGTCATCCAGAATTGAATGTGGCCGCATTCGAAGAATGGCTTCGACTGCGCCATGAACAGGTTGAAACAAAAACACTAACCTATATTGCTCATCAGCTTGACTTTGTGGGGCATGGCCCTTGATTTCTCTTTTCGAGTGAATTGCCGGGCCTGGCGGTCCAAGTATGTTAAATAAAGCCTTCCACGGAGCAAGAAACGGAATGGTTATAACGGCAATCCAGGAACTTCCGCCAACGTTCCCATAAGCGACCTGGCACGGATGTTTCAACATCATCTGACCGACTATCACCAAAGGGTCTTGGCTCAGCTCCTGCAGGTAGGATAGTTCAAGCGCATTAATTCCGGCAGAAAAGCCGTTTCGGAAAAAAAGGATTACAAGTTGCCTATTTTACCTAGCATCGAGTCTGAGTGGGATCATGAACTACTATCATTTGTCCACTAGTCAAGGGCTGGTTTCACGTTTCTAGTTCGGGGTTCCTGGCTGAGGAAGAAGGATGGTAACTAGAGAGAAATCTGAGGATATCGAAAGCTGGCAAAAGGCGCGGGAACTGAAGCAGGAAATTTAACGGATCACAAACAAGGGCTCTTTTATACGGGACTTTGGTCTGCGCGATCAGACACGGCGAGGGGACGCTTCGGTAATGGCCAATATCGCCCAAGGCTTTGCTGGAAGCTGAAACAAGGGGTTTATTCAAGTCCTTACAACTGCTAAAGGTTCAACGTCAAACGTTCAGGCTCAGTTTTATGTTGCCTTGGGCGCTGGGTATATAACCAAAGAACGATTTGAAAGGGTATATTATTTCCTACAGTCATCCGGGAAACTCATAGATGGTTTCATCCGATACTTGCAGAAGTCGGACATAAGAGGCATGAAATTCTCATGAACCAGCTAGAACTACCCGGCTTCAGCCGTGACCCTCAGCAATCAACTAGGAACCACAAACCAACAACCAGAACCTCCCATCCCCAGGACTACACCGGCCGTCCGAACCCGTTCTGTCTCACGTTCGTCGGTAAGGGGAGTGATGGGCAACGAGGACTGAGGACTGACTTGAAAGGGAAAAGGAAAACAGTAGCGGAAGTTGTAGGCAAAGAAGGAAAACAAATCATTTGGTGTTTTACTTGGCCGGATGGTGATGTGTTGGAAGGTTCTGTCACTCATTTCTCATCACTCAGCCCTTGCTACTCGATTCTGGGGCTTGGTGAACCCCAGACTTGTGGGCTTATGATGAGGCTCCCACGCTTTTCACCAGGCCAGCCAATGACAGTGGTTGTTATACCGGGTCTCTGTGGCAAGGTCGTCGGCCTCTGGTCTCTTTGGCAGCTCTCCCTTATTTATGAGCCTCTCACCAATCCTCATTACTCATCACTAACCCTCCAAAGGCGATTCCTGCTTCTTTTAGTGGCTGACAACGGCAAAATTTACTCGCCGACATCCAGATACATTTGCGACCAACTACTTGCAACAAATCAAAATGTTAGCCCTATTTTAAAAGTATCAGTGTCACAACCTGTTTTCGAAAAATTGTGGACATCCACAGAAAAAAACTGGAGAATCATCTACAAGTCGCTGGTGCATGAACACCGCGCTAAACTTTCTAATGAACTTGAAAAGGCCCACCATGCCTTTTGTACTCGCCACGGAGCCATCGAAGGAGTTGGTTTACCGCAGGTGCGCCACCATAGTTCGAACCTCTTGGTACAGGAGGAACTGAGACTCCAAGCGCAGCTCAAAAATAAGACCCAACCATATGTTGAAATGGTACCCCTGGTCGAGATACGTCTGGAGGGAAATAATGTCTAACATCAGCAGACTTATTCAGAAACAAGTTCCATTAGGCAGTAGTGTAACTTTTACACTGAAGACTGGTGAACGGAGACAGGGTAATTTGCTGGAAATAGGAGTTGAACATGTAACTTTACGATTTGGTGAAGAACTTACTACAATTCTTATTGATACTATAGGGGCTTGGGAACTACATAGTACGCCCGACATACTGGAGTCGAAATCAGATAAAACAAAAGAGCCTACTTTTACAACAAAAATTGAATATCCTACTAACCATTCCGCGCCGAGCTTGTCAACTCCTAATCTTGAGATTGCCAAAAAATTATTGTCAATTCGAGCACATTTTGAAGCCAATATGCTGTCAGCATCAATCAATCTTCGAAGGCCTGACTTCGTTTTACCATCTGGCGAGTTTAAAGATGATCGAAATGCAATCTCATCCTGGGACCGAATTAAAAATAAATATATGTATGCAGAAAAGATCAACGAACTAAGCGAAAAGTTTGGCAGGATTCAACCATTGATCGTCGAGCTAAAATCTCTGTCTAATAAATTCCAAGTGTCCTTCACAATTAAGAGGCATCTAGCGTACATGCATTGGCTTTCTGGCAATCGGCAAGAAGCATTCGAATTATATAAAGATCTAGCTTTACGTTCCAAAAATCCTTGGGATTATTACAACTTGGCAGTCCTGGCAATATCAAATGGACAGGAAGAACTGGCATGCTTTGCTTTAGAACAGTTTTTCTGCTCTGTCGCAATAAAAGAAGTATCCCCCGCTTGGTATGTTTATGTAAAGCTGCTGAAAAAATGTTCCAATTACAAAGCATTGAGTGCTCTGTGTATAAATAGGTGCGCCCCAGACTCTGGTGACGAAAGCGAGATTCTCTTTGAAACAGGTATCTATTTGTTATTGTCGGCCGGACACGAAACAGTCGCCGAAAAGTTAATGAAAAGACAGCAAGATGGACATCTTTTCTTAGACCTAACCCAGGAAGCATTGAACTATCTCGATGAACAGCCAACTAGTAGATATCAGGCGGTGATCTCTGAGTTATACGAGAAGATGGCCATAAAAACTGTTTCTGAACCATTTCAGAGCCAGCCACAAGGATATATCTACACATACAATTTTTATCAGAGATTTGGCTTCTTGAAAGGCACGGATGGAATCAAATACTTCTTCCACAGAAGCGCCATTTCAGATGACGATTTGTTGAAACAGATTCGAGACCTTGTGCCAGGCAAGCAAATACCTGTCATGTTTGAAGTTGCTCAAGGACCAAAAGGACCTTTGGCAATCGGGGTATCGTTATATCGTACCATCGAGGGAATGTTTACTCGTGCTACGGAGTATGCGGATGAAGGTGATTATTCGAAGGCGATTGCCCAAATCAAAAAAGTCTTGGACCTCAATCCTACCTACCCATCTGCACAAGAATACTACGAAAAATGGCGCGAGTATGCCAGGTTGAGTGGCGTTCCAAGAGGTTCAAATCCTTATGCGCGAGCCAAACGCGTTCAATTGATCGAGAAGGATCTTGAAAGAGCGGCCAAATTACTTTGCGATGCTATCAACCAAGGCGACAATGCTGAGAGCGCAGTCAAGGACTTGGCAGCTTTGCTGGTCCAGTTAGGTCGGACAGAAGAGGCTATCCAGGTTCTTCAGCGTAACCGGAAAAAAATTTTGGATCAGCAATCCATAGACAATATGTTGATTGGATTTTATCAAAATGTGGGTCAGTACGATCACGCCATATCCTTGCTGGAGAAAAAGCTCACGCAAACTGCTACCGAGGGGAAGAAGGCCTCAATTTTATCGCAGATAGCAATTAGCTATTTACGAAAAGAAGATTATGTTAAGTCAGAGCAAAAATTCCGTGAACTGCTTCGCTTACAGCCAGACAATAGAACCGCACAAAGAAACATTGCAATTTGCCTCTTTAAACGGTCACGTTATGACGAAGCACAAAGTGTACTGAATGGCATTCTGTCAGCCGCTCCTGATGCACAAGCTGCAGATCTGCTGGAAGCAATCAAGCAAGTAAAAGTTGGTCAACTTCCTAAGATTGATGAAATCCTTATAGAGACTACCATTACAGATATCTCTAGAGAAATTAGCGGATTTACACAGTTCTTTCTTGACCGCTGTGACTTTACTGGCGCCAGGGCTGATCATGTCCAGAAACAAACCTTCGACCACAGTGATATTCAAACTATAGAGCAATTGGCCACAAGGTCTAGAACTATCCGGCCACGGGAACGCGCAAGTTATTACCTTTCTGCGGCCAAAATAACATCCTTGTTAGAAGATGAAGATCCAAATCAGTTTTACAAATATCTATGCCGTAGCTTTGCGTCGACCGGTGATGCAATTGTGATTGAAGGCAGGTCGCTAGATTCAGCCCGCGAATTTTATTGCGAGTCCCTTAGCGTGTACGATGGAGATAGGAGTCGGATTAAGCACGAACAGGATGCCGTGAACGCACTGGTACGCTACTTGTTCTCTACAATGGGGGCGGCACAAATTCCTATTAAGCCAACCATTCCGTCCATTGATGAAACGCTGGAAACAGTCATAACGCATCATCCTGATCGTAACCGAGTTCTAGATGCAACTGGTTATCTCGTTTTTCGGAGCCGTTACGCTGCTAACCGGATATTGAACATACTTTATCATAAATCATCTTTGCAAGCCATATCCCTCGAATACTTAAAATTAAAAGGAATACCCCCTACACCGGTAAAGCGTTTGGACGACTTTGTTCGACTCTGGAATGAGCTAATCAAAAAGATACTGGATGATAATCGTTCGATTTCGAACGAATTCCGCTTCCTAAATAACATTGAACTGACAACGGCATCGCTAGAGAACAGTATTGAGCTAGTCAAAGGACTCAGTGGCCGCTTATACTTTGACCTAGATCAGCAGCGGGCAGTAGAAGTCCAAAAAATTCTGGAAATAGCTCTAGAGTTATGTAAGCAAACCACATTCGAAGAACAGGAGCGGCTTTACATTCAAATTGATAACCGATGTCACGATTTGATGAGAGAGATTGAGCATAGCCCGACCAAAATCTCAGTGGAAGAAATTTATCCTGTTATGGAAACTATCCAAGTGAAAATAAGAGCAAAGTTGGATGATTTATATGTAAGCGCAACTCCTCAAATAACCCTGCGTTTGCCTGTTGAAGCTTACACTCCAGATGCTAACCGAAGAATTGAAGCCCAGGTAGTAGTCAGTAACCGCGTGGGGTGTAGCCCGGCTGAATCTTTGGAACTGGTTGTTCAAGAATATGAAGACTCGTTTACAGTCCCTCTAGATAGCTCATTACGTGGAGGCGACCAGCGCATTGTGAAGGTGCCCATCCAGGTTAGTGAGGATGGTTGGCGCTCACAGGCTTTCTCCTTACCAGTTTATGCGCAATATCGGACACGGTCGGGAGATATAGTTCAGACCGAAGTACAGAGCTTTTCCATTCGCCTAGGGTCGGAGCAGGAATTTCAAGAGATCGAGAATCCATATGCGGCTTATGCCGAAGGGGGTGTCGTTGGCAATCCTGAAATGTTTTTTGGTCGGGATGAATTGATCGCCAACGTGGCGAAGGCTCTCCAAAGTTCACAAGCCCAAAGTAAGTGTGTGGTAATTTACGGACAGAAGCGTGCAGGCAAGTCCTCTATTCTTCATCACCTTAAGGCTAAACTACAATCTAGCGGGGATGTTCTAATATTGGACCTAGGGAACATAGGATCAATTTTAGATGAGCATTCTGGTTCACCTTTCTTGTATCAAATTCTTTGGAGCATCTTGAAAAAACTGGAATATGCTATCGAGGATCAAATAAGCGTAGGCTACACGCCTCTTGATCTGAGCTTCCCTCATGACTATGAATTTTACAGCCACCATAGCCCCTTAATTCTCTTCAAGGATTTGCTCGAGCGATTCCGTAGGGCTGCATCGCAATCTCCCGAATGGATTAAGCTCCGTTTAATTCTACTCGTAGATGAATTTTCTTATATCTACGCATACATTACTAAAGGTCTCATCCCTGAGACGTTTATGAAGAATTGGAAGGCCTTGTTGCAAGAGAACTATTTCAACGCTGTATTGGTTGGACAGGATGTGATGCCCAAATTCAAGCAGCGATTCCCTAACGAGTTTGGCACGACGCAGGACGAACGGGTAACTTACCTTAGACGTGAAGATGCAATTAGGCTTATTGATGAACCGATACGGATTGGCGGACGATACGGAGAAAGCCGATACCGTGAACGAGCGATTGAACGGATCCTTGATCTTACTGCGAGCAGCCCATTCTATATCCAAATCATTTGTAATCGGCTTGTCGAGTATATGAATCGCAAACGAGCCAGTCTGGTTACCGAGGCTGATGTTGAACACGTAAAGGATGAATTAATAAGAGGCGTCAATGCCTTAGGATTAGATAAGTTTGATAATCTTATCAATTCGGGAGACACGTCAGACGACGCAATTAGCGACGAAGATGCGCTAAAGGTACTGACTGCAGTCGCAGTGAATAGTAAGACTGGACCTTGCAACCGTAACAGCATCGCGTGTGAGACGCTCAAACCCGTTGAAGAAATTCTTGAAGACTTGGTTAAACGAGATGTAGTAGAGCGAGAAAGAAGTCAATACTACTCTATACGAGTGGGGTTGTTTAAGGAATGGCTCATTGCTCACCAGTGAGGATAACAATGGATTTCGAGAACCCTTTTTCTGACTATGGCAATATTGTTCATGGGGAACGCTTCATAGGCCGTCATGACAGTCTACGGGTAGTAGAGAATCGTGTTATGCGCCCAAAAGAACCCGGGAATCTAGCCATAGTAGGTGATTATCGTATCGGTAAGAGCAGCTTGGTGTATCAAGCTATAATGGAACATCGGGACGAGCTGATTGCCCGAAGGCAATTACCCATATGGGTCAATCTCGGAACTTACGATCAGGCAGCAACCTTTTTTTGCTCACTAGTGACGCTCAGTTATGAAAAATTGGATGAGTTGGAGGTGTTGACGGATCGCATTGTTCATGCAGCTAAACACGCACTTGAACCCAAACTGTCGTGGACCGAAGGTTACGGGCGTATTCAGCGCTATTTCGAGAAAATCCGCCAGGCCGGCATCCGTGTATTATTCATTCTTGACGAATTTGATCACGCTCGTAACCTTTTCAAAGGGGATATTTCTGGTTTTCAGGGCTTACGCGAACTCACCTACCGGCCTGAATGGCGTATCAACTTTGTGACCATTTCTCGACGCTCGCTGCGAGACATCGAATTGCAAACAAAGGCCATTTCTACTTTTGACCTTGTATTCCATAAGCATTACCTAAGCTTGTTTAATGACTCCGACATGCAAGAATACGTTGCTCGTCTATCTTCGGTTGGCATAGAAGTCACCCCAGAATTGAGAAACCGTATTCATTTTTACTGTGGCGAGCATCCCTTTCTTTTGGAGATGCTTGGCTACGAGATTGTAGAGCAATTTCGCGAATATAGCACACTTGATGCAGATCGATCTGCACGTCGTATTGAACAGTCTTTGACTGGTCATTATCAGCATGTAGTTTCTATTTTGAGTGAGGACGGCAGCCTTAAAAAACTACTGCAAATCCTGTTTGGGCCAGTAGTTGATGTAAACCAGACGGATGTAGAAGAGTTTCTACGTTATGGGATTATCCAGCCTTCTGTGAAAGAAGGTACTTATGCAGCTTTCTCTCCGCATTTTCAAACTTATTTGCAGGTGATAGAGCGTCAAGTTGATCTTTGGCCCCTCTGGCGGGAAACTGAGGTAGCATTACGCTCTACCATTACATCCAGAATGATTGAGCAATATGGTGATAGTTGGATTGAAAAGATCATCAAAGCAAGGCCTAATCTGAAATCGATATTTGATAAGTGTAGGGAAGCCCAGCAAAAAGAACAAAAAGCTTTTCCGAGAAGAGCCTCGCAAAATCTTCTTGATTTCACATACCCTCAAGATCTGTTCAGTATAATCTTTGCCGAATGGAATGCATTCAGCCCAATTTTTGGTAACGACAAGCATTATTGGAACCAACGTGCTCAGTTTATTACGAAAATCAGAAATCCCTTAGCTCACAACCGAGATAAAGCTGTGTATGCTCATGAACGACAGATCGCAAAAGGATATTGCGAGGAACTACTGGCAAAACTAAATGGAGATACCTAGCTGACGTGACCATATTATGAAAGAATCCGATGCCAAAAGTGCTCGGCTTACGTTAGCAGCCGAGCGAGATGAGTTGCTTCTCGAAGAAGGCACGCTTGAAGCTTTACGGGAACCTGAATTCGAGTAATTCCCGTTGGAAGACCACATAGCTTAATTCCGCGCCACATGGTGGCTTATGAGGGCGAATTTCGTCATATAACGCCGCTGACAGTTGATGCCAGAGAAACAAGAGTTAGGTCATAGCCATTTCGTTAAGAGATGCAAGCCAAAAAGACAGAGGCCAATGCCTGGGCTTTTGAATAATTGGGAATAGTAATCTTTGTACAGCCCTTGTTGTTTTCCTTAGGCTAGCATGCAGATATCAAAAGGCTGTTGATCGTTGTTGTATCCCCTCGTAATGAGAAAAGGATAGTCTGGATCCCCCTCCTGATACACATCGCAATGTCCATGGACTGTCACGCTTGTGGTGTCATGATGAACACATCGTGTATTAAGACCATACTGTCTCACTGCATTGATGGCCGCGCTTGTAAGAACCAAACCCGTCCCTGCTTCAAAAAATGGCATCCATGGTCCGTCCCACCAAGTCGCCGTTGAACTTGCTGGGAGGGATGTGCTTACCCAACAGAAGCTCCATGTCCTGATGCAGAAAGCTCTGTTCCAACTTGTAAAGATGGATTCTCCCGGAAATCGTATACAAAATCAGGGGCAACACAACCTGGCCGGAATCTACCCCATTATTAGTGGGGCACAACCTATTCACCTACTCCACGATCCCCAACCTCTTGACATATGACGTTACCATCGGTAGAAAACTCAAGTCGCTCGTGCGAATCTCCTCGTGCCGGCCTGGCATGGGGCACTTCAATCCGGTAATTAGCCCCCCCAGTACCAGAATTTTCCACCTTTTCGCGGCTTTTTTTTACACTACAGAATAATCCTCAAACACTCGCAGGAAATTGTGCGGAATGTAAGTTGTAATCCTGAGTGGAAAGACTTAGCGGAACATGGGAACCTATCCGTTGGTAGCATTTCCGGTTCCCCCCTGTCATTCCCACGAAAGTGGGAATCCAGACCCGTGGATCCCCCACCAAATCAGAAATGAACTTAGCGACGGTTCATCATTGCGAGGATGTTCGTTACCTGAAGTACCAATCTCAGCTAATGAATCCAACTGAACCTTCAGCGGAAACCCGCTGTGCCGAAAGACCTATTTCCTTGCTATTTCAGCCCGCTTGGTTGCGTTGTCTATGGTAACGGTTACGTTACCAAGGCTTTTCATGCCCAGCAGATTCAGACCTGTCTTTGTTGTACGGTCAAAGACATGGACCTCTATGTCACCCAGCGGCATATTGAACAAAAAAACGTTACTAATGAGATACCGGCTGACGGACTGATTCGACCCATCAGCCAGCACCACCTTACCTTTACCTAGGGGTGTCACCTTTGTTGATCGGGAAATATCATGAAGCAATTTGGGAGTGATGACCGTGTGCGTCGCGCCGGTGTCGAGAAGGAATCTATGCGGTTCACCTGTCCGCCCAAATTTAACCTGGACAAAGATCTGTCCATGTTCATTAAGCCTTACGGCTAACCGATTTGCATCCAACTGGCTCACAGACAGTTCTGTTAATATTTTTTGTGCTATTTTTGCCGCGGCTGTGTCAGGGTTCAAGGCCATGGCCCTTTCCCCGTCGCGTCTTGCCAGGTCTATTCTGTCCAACCTCAAGTATGCAAGACCTCTCGCTGCATGGGCAAAACTTGAATTGGAATCTATTGACACAGCCTGATTCAAATCTTTGATGGCATTTTGAAGGTCTCCTCTGTTGACGAACGCGATCCCCCGGTTGGTGAGTGCTAGACATTTCAACGACTTATTATCGTGATCCGTGTTTATGGCCCTTGTAAAATCTTGAAACGCTTCTTTTTCTCTCCCCTGTTTCAGGTTGATTGTACCCCTAAGCATCAGACCAGACGCTAAGATTTCACTATTTAATGAGCCTGATTCAAGGACCGAATTTAGGTCAAGCCACGCTTTCTTAATGTCGCCTTTTCCATAATATGCTTGAGCTCTGGCCAACTTAACGAGTTGCACATGAGGTGTATCGGGCTCAATGGCTTGCAGAATTTTGGAAAAAGTTTCTGCAGCCTGGTAATAGTTCCCTTTTTCGAAGTACTTTTTGCCAACTTCGAATAGAGATACCTCATCAGAATCTGCGAATAAAACGCCTGCCGCTAAAAACAGTGAAAACGTCAATAAAAAAATACACGGCCTTCGTCTATTCATAAACAACTCCATAAACCTGAAATTTCGGTCAGAATGAATCGGTTTTCTAACAGGATCTACCTCGACTGGTCAGTTCACCTTCGCTCACGCCAATGCTAAGAGTTCCACGTCGATACAAACATCCTACCAGTCACAAAAACTCATTAAAGTCATCCTAGACTTCATCTCCGGGCCATCTTTTTGGACTCCCACTTTCATGGAAATGTTAGACTCAAACACGCAAGGGATTCGCGTTTAATTTCCACATCACTTATAATTGCCTTCACCTCGATAAAGCATATCCTGGCCAGGTTCTTCTCTTATTTCCCAGAGTAACGCTTGCGAAACCAGCTTATTATGTCCTGCAGTTCGCTTAGCTCTCGACCGCTAAACTTATGCACAAATGAGAGGAGCTGCTGAGCTAACCAGAAGCGCTCTTCTCTATTAGCGGTTTCAGCAGCGTCTATGAACTCGGTGAGCAGGTCGCGGATAAGCCGGACTTGGTCGATCACCGAATCTGCAACCAGCGCATCTAGTTTCCTCTGTCTTAGCTCCAATATGTTGACCACTTTTGTGTAGTCCACATTCGGACCTGCGCCAATTTGTACACCCGTCCTCAATACCGATGCAGCACATTCCTCAGCCAGGAGAAAGCCTCTTTTAAGCTCAGATGCCTGAAGTGGTGGATGTATCTCTCTTAGTTCAACGCCTGTTCTAACGTCGAAGAAACGAGCGCTATCTGTTTGATGTGCCCCTTCCTGATCCCTAGGTATGCGAACCAGTATAGTGGCTTCCCTTATTAAGATGTGGTCGTAATTTATCTCTGAGTCTGCTTGCATGGTGAATTAATATCTTTGTGCTTAATGCGATCTCTCATACGGCTAGTTTGGTTGAGATAAGTTCAGCGGCTTTTCGCAACCGTGAACTCACCCGGTCGCGGCCTAGGGTCTCGAGCATTTCAAACAGGCTGGGTCCAACAGACGTTCCGGATACAGCAGTCCTAGCCGCATTTATAATCAATCCAGCCTGTACTTCGTGCCTATCGGCCAATTCCCGAAAAACTCCTTCAATACTCATAGCATCAAACTGCTGTAACTCTTCGAGATGCTGAGCAAGCTCTATCAGAAGTTCTGCAAGTCGTTTGTCTTTCAAGAGATTTTTACGGACTGCTTTTTCGTCGAAATCAAAGACGTCGGAAAAATAGGGTTTTCCCTTGGTGGAGAAATCTTTTATCGTATGGAAGCGTGCCCTTATTAAGTCAACGGTCCTAAGAAACCACGGCCGCTCAGAGTTTTCGTAGGAATCGCTCCACATATCTTGCTCGATAAGCTCCTGCTTGACGTAGGGAAATAGCTCCTCCAAAGGCATGTTTCGCAGATAGGTCGCATTGAAATGAATAGCCTTGGGATCTGTCCAATTCTTAGGGTCGCCAGGGATGTAATTGAAGATAGAATTGGACCTATTGATTCGAGATAAATCAAAAACTTCAATCAGTTCTTCGCGGGTAAAAAATTCCTTTCCATCCGGACTAGACCATCCCAGGAGGGCCAGAAAATTGCATAAAGCCCATGGGAGAAAGCCGTTTTTTCTGTAATAAGCTACCGTCACTACTTCTCCATGAGTCCGTTTAGATAGCTTTGCCCTTTTATTATCAAGAGTCAGGGGCATGTGGGCAAAGACGGGTGGCTCTATGCCCAGTGCCTGGTAAAGCAAGATCTGTTTCGGAGTGTTCGCCAGACCGTCTGCACCTCTTATAACGTGGGTAATCTTGTCGCGAGCATCGTCCACGGCATTGCTGAGGATGTACAGCGGGCTCCCATCTGACCTAAGAATAACAAAATCTTCTATATCCTGGGTCTTACGCTCTATGTGTCCGTACACCGCATCGTCAAACGCAACAATGGTGTCATCGTCCCGGGGCACACTGAATCGAATGACATAGGGCATTCCCGCCTCCATTCTGGAGGCTATGTCTGCCGAGCTAAGACGCCGGCATCTCCCATCGTACATGAAGGCTACCTTTTGTGCCTCCGCATTCTTCCTTTGCTCCTCCACATCCTCTTTTGTGCAAAAGCATCGATATGCGTGGCCCGTATTAAGGAGCTTCTGAGCAGCCTCAACGTGATCTCTAATGTATTGTGACTGGAAATATGGTCCCTCGTCCCAATCAAGCCCGAGCCATTCCAGGCCGTCTAGAATTTCCTCAACAGATTCGTGTGTGGACCTCTCAGCATCCGTGTCTTCTATGCGAAGGATGAAAACACCATGTGTCTTTCTTGCCCATAACCAGTTGTATAGTGCGGTACGCGCCCCGCCAAGGTGGAGGTAACCGGTCGGCGATGGGGCAAAACGCACCCGCACGATTTGATTGTCTTGTGTTGTCACTGAATATCCGCCTCTCAACGCTGCGGGTCTAAAACCACAACTTTTTCCTTGAGGGCATCTCGAAACTTGTTCCTGTCCTCCAAGGTTCCCACTATGTCACCACAATGCATTGGCACTGCAACCTTTGGATCAATCCTTTTCACTGCCTCCACCGCTTGAGAAACTGTCATGGTGTAGGTGCCCCCTACTGGCACTAGGGCTATGTCAGCCTTGATTGAGGACATCTCAGGAATCAGATCAGTATCTCCAGTGTGGTAGATGCGAAATCCGTCAACTTCGACCACATAGCCAACCCAGTTGTTGCTCTTGGGATGAAAATCCTTATCAGTGTTGTACGCGGGAACTGCTTCAATCTTCACTTTTCCTAGCGTAATGTTTTCTCCTGGTTTTATGGGCTTGAAAGCGTTTCCGAAATTCGCTCGACAATCAGAAGGTCCCACGATTATGGTAGTGGGCTTTTTTATAAGATTTATGTCCTCCTCAGACAGGTGGTCAAAATGACTGTGAGTCACACAAACAATATCCGCCGGTACAGGATTCTTTAATTTCCAAGGGTCTATGTAAATGGTTGCGTCTGTCCCATCGATCCTGAAACTGGCGTGACCAAGCCATTTGATTTTGTCCTTTACAAAAAATTCAGCGTCCATGGTTGCCTCCTATTTAGCACCGTCCATTTTGGGAATCATTCATAGTTGTCCACTGTTTCAATACGTAAAAACGGGGTCTCAGCGTCTCTTATTATACATACTTATTATATCTTTATCGTCTGTCCTTTGCCACAAAAATAGCAGTCTTTACCTTGTGAGCGAGTAGTGCGCTTTGTTTTATGGGTTCCAACCCTTGCTGCCGCTAACGCATGGCAGACATGGTTCCTGAGTTTCAATCAGAGAGGAGTGTTTCGAGAGCTGGTTCTAGTGTGATCGGTCAGTTTATTTTCTGTTGTGTGAAAACCGACATGGCTAAACGGAAGATGCCGCCTCGCGATGACGAACACTGATTGATGTCATCGCCGACTTGATCGGGGATCCATGGTTCTGGATTCCCACTTTCGTGGGAATGACATGGTAGGAGTGGGCATGACATGGTAGGAGTGGGAATGACAGGAGAGGGTCATGCGAACCAGTATGGTGCGATCCTCGGTAAGACAAGCTGGAATCGCTGTTAAGTCGCGTCTGATGGGACGAACGGGCATTGCTTTCATGTCATCGCCGACTTGATCGGGGATCCACGGTTCTGGATTCCCACTTTCGTGGGAATGACAAGAGAGGAGACAGGAATGGCATGGTAGGAACGGTAAATACAATAGAGGACGTGCACCCTACACTCGTGTCATCCCTAAAGACAATCCGCATCGCCGTTAGGTCACTGCTCATGGGATCATCGGGCATTGCTTTTATGTCATCGCCGACTTGATCGGGGATCCATGGTTCTGGATTCCCACTTTCGTGGGAATGACATGGTAGGAGTGGGAATGACATGGTAGGAGTGGGAATGACAGGAGAGGGTCATGCGAACCAGTATGGTGGGATCCTTGGTAAGACAAGCTGGAATCGCTGTTAAGTCGCGTCTGATGGGATGAACGGGCACTGCTTTGATGTCATCCCCGACTTGATCGGGGATCCACGGGTCTGGATTCCCACTTTCGTGGGAATGACAAGAAAGGAGACGGGAATGACGGGAGAGGGGTGGGAATGACAAGATGGGAGACGGGCATGACAGTGAAGGAAAGGGAATGGGGGGGGAGGGGTCGGAATGACAGGGGAATAAACTTAGGGCCATTGGCAAACCATTTGATTAGTATAATACAATGTTATATGTTTCCGGCATCGAGACAATATCAATGTCTGCGCCAAGTTCCCACGGTTTTCCTGAAGGGCATGGCTCCCTCGTGGGACCGCTCGCTTTGTTTTCGGAAGACCAAAAGCCTTGGAAAACGTGGAGAGCGAGATTGTCAAGGTTTGGAGCGATAAAATGCGAGCTATTGCTAGTACGGTTTTGCGATTCTTTCTGACAGGTATAGCAGCTATCTTACCATTTATTGTCACCATTTTCGTTGTAACGTGGGTCGTCAAGCTGGCAGACGCTTACGTGGGGCCAAGCAGCTCTTTCGGCAAGTTCATCGTGACTCTAGCAGGAGAGAATCAAAAATATTTCGGTTACTTGTCTGGATATCTTGTCGTAATTCTCCTTATCATGCTCCTCGGCTTCCTGGTGACGCGGGCCACGGTTTCCAGAATACAGCATGAAATAGATGCCATGTTGTCCCGAATACCACTTATAGGCAAGGTTTACACAGGAGTGAGTCAGGTCGTTGATTTGCTAGGCGGAAAGGACAAAGGAGGCTTGGAACGTTTCGGGGGCGTGGGAGAAGTAAGGATCGGAGACATCTCTGTACTTGTGTTGCTCACCACAAGCCAACGATACAAAATGGCAGATGGGAGAGAATATTTTCTCGTCTTCATCCCCAACTCGCCCATTCCTGCAACTGGTTTTAATGTCCTCGTTCCAGTTGAGGATTTTCATCCCATTGACGTACCGTTTGAAGACTTTGCCAAGATATTTGTATCGTTAGGCCTTCTTGCACCACAGGTTCTGCGCAAGGCTTAATCTTAGGATGTGGAGCTAAGACATGGATGAGAGGTTTTTTCAATCCCTGGCACGGCGGTCCCAAAATGAACCATTCGGTCGATTATTCGGATTCGAGGTAGTTGAGATTGGTTTGGGATTCTCACGAATTAGAATGAAGGCGAGCTCCAATCTGCACAACATTTTTGGGTCGTTACATGGGGGAGCCATTTTTGCATTGCTTGACGAGGCATTCCAGCTGGCATGCAACTCGCACGGAATAATGGCAGTGGCGCTCAACGTAAGCGTAACTTATATATCAGCGCCAGGGCCTGATTCTGTGATCGAAGCTTGTGCCGAGGAGATATATTGCACAAAGAGAACAGCATCCTATGCCTGTCGTGTTATTGAACCCCACACGGGCAAGCTCATAGCCACGGCCCAAGCACTGGCGTATCGTACTCAGAAAAACCTCGAGGAAAGATCCCCAGCGCTTCCCACGAGTGATGGTTAGACCAGCATTGTCCACGCCTTATTCTTCTGCGGCAACTAAATAGGCACTCGGAAATAAATAGCATTATGGCGCTGCAGCAAATCCCGAAGATAGATGGAAAAAGACTTCATTAAACTAATCACCGAGTTTCGTGACTTTGGGAAGACTACTGTGGTGGAGCCTTTTTCAGACAGGTTTCCGGATATCAATATATTCGTCAACGAGTTTTGGACTTCTAAGCAGCGAGCTGCTCACTCACTCCACGAAATTTCATATCGGGCCTGTTTCAAACCCCAGTTGCCTCGCTTCTTCATTCAACACTTAAGCCAAAAGGGGGACAAAGTCTATGACCCATTCATGGGACGCGGCACCACGTTGCTCGAGTCTGCTCTGTGGGGTAGGGTTCCTTTGGGGTGCGATGTCAACCCCTTATGTGAAATCCTAATTAGACCAAGGTTGAATCCGCCTCTTCTGTCAGAAGTGGAAGACCGCCTGAACACAATCGATTTGGAAAAAAAGACTGAAATAAGGGAAGACTTACTGGTCTTCTATCACCCATCTACCTTATCAGCCATTACTAATCTAAGAAGCTATCTGCTGGATAAAAGCAACGATGGCAGCCTTGACTACGTTGATCAGTGGATTCGTATGGTTGCCACTAACAGATTGACAGGTCATTCTAACGGCTTCTTTTCCGTTTATACGCTGCCTCCTAATCAGGCAGTTTCCATACAATCACAGCAACGAATAAATGAAAAGAGGGGCCAGACGCCCCCACTGCGACATGTTAAACCTATCATACTCTCCAAAACCAAGGCCCTATTGAAAAACGTTGATCCAATTTGCCACAGCGACTTAGCCGAAATGGCAAAACGAGCGTTCATAATAATAGGACTAAGCGAGTGTACGCCCGCTATCCCCTCTGAATCTGTGAAGCTGGTTGTGACCTCCCCACCGTTCTTAGACGTGGTTGATTACCAACTCGACAACTGGCTACGGTGCTGGTTTAACGGTATAGACCCTCAAGCTGTACAGGTATGGAAATTCAAAAGCGAGAGCAAATGGTCAGAAAAAATGGAGTCAACGTTTCGCGAGCTTTGGCGTGTTCTTAAATCCGGGGGATATGTCGCATTCGAAGTGGGAGAAGTTCGAAAAAGCACGTTGATGCTTGAACGCCTCGTGGTTCCTTCTGCCAAGCGGGCTGGTCTAAAGCCAATAGGCGTTATTGTAAATGATCAGCACTTTACCAAGACATCTAACTGCTGGGGCGTCAACAACCGCAGCAAGGGCACAAACACAAATCGCATCGTTTTGCTCCGAAAAGATTGACCCATAACCGGTGTAATAGACACAACGCTCTTGCATATTTCGGGCAGAAGAGAGTGGTTTACTGCGTGTCCTGCCATGAATGCAGTTCAATTCCTCTGGGAACAAAGTCGAGATTTCGACGTAGATTGCGCCTCGTCGCTATGACAAACACTGACAACTATCTTCCCCGAACTCATATGGGATCCATTTTCTGGATTATCACTTTCGTTGGAACGACAGCCAAAAGGTACTCGGTTTTCCTATTTGATTTCTATGACTCTCGCAGTCATGTGACTCGATATCACCACATTTTCCGTAGGCGGTGGACGCACAAATTTTTACTTACATTTCAGACACACCTGTGATAAGGGATTATCTTTTGATAGAGTTTATGCCAGGAGGCCATTGGTGCTTGAAATTCTCAGTCGGGGATTTCGCGACGTAAAACAATATCTCCAGGGTATGCGGACCTTAACAGAGGAAAACCTTGGAGAAGCCCTCAAGATGATTCGCGTATCGCTGCTGGAGGCGGACGTAGAGTTCCAGGTAACCCGTCAGTTTCTCGAGCGTGTTAAGCAGCAAGCCATAGGTGAGATCGTACAGGTTCGCGTTAAGCACAAAGACCGTAAGCTCGCCATATCTCCAGGCGATCATTTTATCCGTTTGTGTCACGATGAGCTTGTACGCCTCATGGGACCTGAGGACTCAGGATTAAATCTCAAGGCAAAGCCAAGCTCCATTATGATGGTAGGGCTCCAGGGCTCCGGCAAGACGACTACTGCAGCAAAGCTCGCTCGTTATCTTTCCAAGAATGGCAAGAAGCCTCTTTTGGTAGCCGCGGACATATATCGTCCTGCCGCGGTAGATCAATTGAAGAAACTCGGGTCAGACTTGGGCATCCCTGTCTATTTTAAAGAACAACTTTCCCCGCCTCAGTTATGTCGAGGGGCTCTTGATGAGATCCAGTCATTCGGGTGCGATGTAGCAATATTTGACACTGCGGGGCGACTCACCATCGATGAGGCTCTGATGGAGGAACTGAGAGCCATTCAGGAGGTGGCTGCACCGCAAAACGTGCTGTTAGTCTGCGACGCCATGATTGGTCAAGAGTCGGTAAACATTGCCAAGGCTTTTAATGAGAAGATTCGACTCACTGGGTTTATCCTAACTAAGCTTGATGGAGATGCCCGAGGTGGCGCGGCAATATCCATAAAAGAGGCGACCGGCGTACCAATCAAGTTTGTGGGTATGGGCGAGGCCATGGATCGCTTGGAGGAATTCAGGCCAGAAGGTCTTGCCTCACGCATATTAGGATTTGGAGATATTGTTGGTCTGGTCAAGGATTTTGAAGAGGTAGTTGATGAAAAAAAGGCTGAAGAAGACGCCAAGCGCATGCTTTCAGGGAATTTCACCCTCACCGATTTCCTCAATCAGATAAAAACCATAAAGAAACTAGGCCCATTACAGGATGTCATGGAAAAACTACCCTTTTTCCCAAAGGGTATCCCGGACGACGCTAAGGTTGACGATTACGAGTTGGTTCGCATGGAGTCCATCATAAACTCTATGACTCCTACCGAGAGACGTCATCCTGAGATAGTTAATGCCTCTCGCATACGTCGTATTGCCAGGGGCTCCGGCCGAGAAGAAAGAGAAGTAATGGAGCTCCTCCGCAAGTTCAATGATATGAGGGGCTTTTTGTCTGCCATGGGCGGTGGTCCCGTTACAGGGAAATGGAGAAAGAGGATCAAAGGCCTACGTCGAATATTTGGAGGCGGACTTGGTGACCTCATGAATGCAGATCAAGGTGAGATAGGACCAGATAATCCCTTTGGGTTGCCGCCAATAAAAAAAGGAAAACAGGTGTCTAAAAAACAATTGGAAAAACAGAGAAAAAAAAGTAAGCAAGCGAGAAAGGACCGCAAGAAGGCAAAGAAAAAATAAAGAGCCGCCCTCCCGGGCTGCTCATGAACACGAACTCTGTGTCGGAGGATGACATGATATTAAAGATTATCGGTATGATAGTGTTGGGACTTATCAGTGCAGTTCTCAGTTATTATAACAAGAATTTCTATGTACGAGTATTCAACGATATTTTAGGCCGGGAAGAAGACGAGCACGTTGCAACAAGAGTAGGCAGAGGATTTTACTACGGTTTCTTTTTCCCAATTTATTTTGTCTTGGTGTTGGTAGGTCTGGTGGCCCTGCTAAGCTTTGTGATTATCATTGGCATTGTCGCGGGGATTGCATTTGTGATTGTTTGGGTCACGGAAAAGATACTTCCCCATGAAGGGCTCGGACAACCTTTGATGAAACTTTTTACAGCAGTTGGAATTGCCAAAAAGGAGGACATTTTACAGCCAGAGCCATCTTGCGCAATAACCACTACGCCACCTTCATGCACGTGTGAGGAAAAAAAAGATAACACGCCCCAGCCGTCCTCTTGATACACGTACGCTAGGCATTTTGTAGGGTGAGGGATTCAATCCCTCACCCGCGAGCACGATTAGTCCCGTGCTTCGTGTGTGCCTATCTCTAGAGTAGGGAAGGCTCTTTCCAACAACTATTCACAACATCTCGACATTGCTTTTTTTATCTAAAAGCGGTACCACATTACGTGAAACAAGGCCGGGTTTGCCTAGCTAGAGTGCATAGCCCCGCTCCCCAAATGTTCAAGCGTCGCGTGATTAGGTAAATCGACACTAGAACTGGCATGTCACTTAGACCTAAACCAATACTTTGGGAAAACGGGAATAAGAAAACGCTCAAACAGGCTAGGCTTGCAGTCACAAAGTGCAAGCAGTGGTCGGTGTTTTTTATTGGAGGTTTGCTGTGTGCGGTTTTAGCAACCAGCATAACTTGTTCGTGCGTCCCGGTTTTTTCGTCAAGTAAGGGCGTCGTACCTAACCGAGAAGATCAGGCGTCAACAGGGTTGATCAAGCCTAGACTTCAGGAACAGGGATCCCCAAACTCAGCTCCACCCGAGAACCCCAAGGACACAGCAAAACCATCAACTCAAGTGAACCACGGCAGCGGAGATCGAAGCGAAAGCATTTGGAATCGCGTCTTCGGGGTATTCTCTAAAACCAAGTCAACACCAATGGTATCGACCTCGTCTGGCCTTATCAAACCAAAGCTGGGTGAAAATCCGGAGGCTCGTTCGGATGCCGACAAAAAAGAAGGGCACTCCACACAGGTTTCTCCACAAAAAGAGGACCTACAAACTTTAGGAGCCGTATCTCAGTCTGCCGATGATGTGGATAGGGCGTCGAGGTCTAGACGAGCAGAAAAGGGAGCACTAGACAAAACGACAACACGGGATGCCTCTGAGGATGCTAGGGATAGGGCAGATGGTCGCAGAACCAAATCCAATGGTGGCGAAAGCTTTGCAGGCAGTACCAAGGATACAAAACCTGACTTGGTGTCCTCTGATGATTCTAGTGGTCAGGAATCCCAGTCTGCCTTCAAAAAACACGACCACTCGAAGTACGTGACAATGATAAGGAATAAGGCGATAGATGCCCTAAACAAAGAGCCAGATTGCGATGTTGCTAGGCTTTGTCGTAATTCTTTTACGGATCATTGGTCATTGACCTTGTATGTAAAGAAAGGCAAGTATTACACTTACACCGTGTACACATGGGACGAGATCGATGGTAATTGGGTTGAGTCATACACATCGGAAAACAGACCAGTGGAAACTTTAAAAAAACATATTAGTTTTTCTTCTGCCGGAAAAACATGTCAAACACTCAAAGGTAGCGAGTATGCAGACTCTTTCTGAAAAATAAACACCAAGGATTGCACACTTTGCCAGCCAGGTCTTTTGGGACTTGTCCGAACTACAGGAGGTATTCAGATGAAGCAATGGCGTGATGCGCATAGATTGCGAGGCGCGTGGCCTAGATTGACCTTCAGTTCCTTATTGACTGCGACCATACTCCTAGTTGCGGTAGCTATTTTCGTAGGGGCTGTTACTCCAGAATATTGTCTTGCGCAAACCCGGGCTGAATGCAACAAGTGCTGTCAAGAGATGTTTTCTGACGACTATTACGTGGAACAGTGCAAGTTAAAATGCTTTCGAGACGCTAATTATTGCAACAGTTTGAGGGCATCTAAACCTGCCGGAGGCCGTTCGGAGCAACACACGCAACAAGCTCCAGTAGAACGCCAGATAGCTAGACCCGAGCCTCCTACTACTACTCGACCCCAGGCAGTGCCATCTCAGGAAACTCAGCAGCGTCGGGTGGAACGAACCCCGCCAAGGCAAGCCCCTTTTGTTTGGCCTGAGACGCTGGTGCTAAATCCAGGTAGAGAGTGGGAAGCTGCTGGTCAAATTCTAGCAGCCAACGGCATACCTCCCCAACACCCCAACTATACGCCAGCCTTGAAGGCCATCGAGCAAGTCCTCGTTGACTTTGCACGTACAAATCCTGGGGGTGGTGAGCTGCCGACAGATCAACTCGAGCGGATCATCGGACAGGCGAGGAGATAGACCGGAGCCTCTTGGCCTCGGAATCGCCAAATGCACATCACGCTAAAAAACCGGCCCATTCCAGAATAAATTAAGCGAAGATGTCTAAATTGCAAAGTTCCATGTGGCCTTCATGTCAGAAGGCTCATCTAAGCTGCTGATCGACACAGAGATGATATGTTAAATTCCATAACGAAAAGTCTGATCCTTTTGGCGAGTATGGCTTCAATAATTTTTGCTGTTGCCTTTTTGGTGATAGGTGGCCCAGAAATCTCTCCAGCCCAGCTAGGGGCCAACAATGTTTTACCGCCGCATATCAAAGGTATCAGTCCCGTTATTCCAGACCCGAATTATGAACCTGATCTCCAATATCCCCGCTGGTGGGGCAAGGAACCTGAATCCCCTAGTCTGAAAGATTGCGCATCTCCCGGGGAATGTGTCCGCTGTCACAACGAAAACAGGTCCATGGATTTGTCCCATGCGGTACCCTGTATAATATGCCACGGCGGCAACCCGAACGCGCAAGAAAAAGAGGCGGCTCATCAGTCCCTTATTCCTGATCCTGGTGATCTAGAGGTGGTTGAAAAGACGTGCGGCAAGTGTCATCCAGATGAGGCAACACGTGTACGGCGGTCTTCAATGGCCTTGGCTCCTCGTGTTGTCAATCACACTAGATTTGCCTTTGGGGCTCAGAGATCTCCCGATGTAACCTTTGTCACACGGACTACTGACAACTTTGCACAGGTACCGTTATATGAGGATTCAAAGAGTCTCGGAGACGATTTGCTGCGGCGCTCTTGCCTGAGATGCCATTTGTTTACCAGCGGCTCGAAACGCTCTGGGGAATTGAGAGGAAAAGGCTGCTCCGCATGCCACTTCCCTTATCCAAACGATGCCGTAAACAAAAAGGGGAGACATTTCATTGTCAGGGAAGCAGGCGTGACTGTTTGTCTTAAGTGTCACAATTCAAACCATGTAGGGGCTGATTTTGTTGGACTTTTTGAAAAAGATTACCATAGAGGCTTCCGATCCCCCTTCGTGAAAGGGAAGCTTGCGCCAACCATTTATGGTTCTGAACAGCACTTCCTTTCATCCGATGTTCACTTTCGCGCCGGCATGACATGCTCTGATTGCCACACATTAGACGAAATACACGGAACCGGCCAGGTAAATACCCGACCAGTTTCCGGGGTTATGATAACATGCCAAGGATGTCATGTGACAGGCGACCATCCTGCGGTCATGGCTTCATCGGATGGCCAATGGCGCCTAATGAAGGGCGACCGTATCATTCCTCGCTGGAATTCCGAGGCAATTCCCCACAAGGTCACACTCCACAGAGAGCGACTTCGATGCTCGGCTTGCCATGCGGCGTGGTCGTTTCAAGATTACGGTTTACATTTGATGCTTGAGGAGAGGAGTGACTATTGGAAATGGGCGCTCACTGCATTACAAAACGATCCACAGGTTCAGGAGATACTAAGGAACAATGTGGGGACATTCGCTGAACTCTTGCCGCCACAGACAGGGGCCATTCCACCTCTACCCCAAGAAAACTGGTCTTTGCCTGAGGCTATGGATTGGCTGGATGGGTCGAAACGACCGGGAGCCTGGTTTAGGGGATTCAGCTATCGAAGATGGTCTGATCCCCCTCTGGGTAAAGATTCCCGCGGTAAGGTTTCTGTCATGCGGCCTAAATACCAATACGTCGTTTCTCATGTTGATAAGGACGACAACTTGTTGGTTGATAGATGGGTACCCCTCACTGGCGCGGGAGAGCCGGCCTTGCTTTTCAATCCTTACACTCCCCACACCATCGCGAGTGCAGGCCGGGCATGCCACGATTGCCATGGGAACGCGAAAGCTGCGGGACTAGGTGAAGGCTTGCTAGGTATAAAGCCTAATGTCTTTGTTCCATTAACAAGGCCAGAAACCAGAATCCCAGGTCTTTCCTTCCGCTGGGATGCCATGCTCACGTTGGACGGAGAGGCGGTACAAAAGAGTAGCACTCCAGGAGCGGGCCCGTTGGACAAAGTGACCATGCAAAGGCTGCTTAACCCGTCGCCACGTCACAGAGCGGCATGGTACAAGTATTTGTACCATATCGAGAGGCATCCTTGACAGTGGCTTCCAAAAGTCTGTAATCTTTTAGCTGGTTAGGTCATGCTAAATCAGTTTTCCAAATTTAACACATTAGGGAAAAGAAATGAAATTAACTCCTGAAGAGGTCGATCACGTGGCCTTACTTGGCCGACTGGCATTGAATGAGGAAGAAAAAAATAAATATATGAAACAGTTAGAAGACATTTTAAAGTACATGGACATCCTGTCTGAAGTACCCACTGACGATGTGGACCCCATGGCAGGGCCCATCGAACTCTATACGCCGCTTAGGGAGGACATCGTTATGCCATCCCTGTCCATCGATGACTCCCTAGCCAATGCGCCTGCTAGAGCTGGCGACTACTTCAAGGTGCCAAAGATTATAGAATGATTTTCTAACAATAAAACGGGGACGTGAGTCCTTGATTAATAAGGAAGAGCAGTGTCTGAACTCTATCACATGACCGCCTGGCAACTGGCGGAACAGCTGGAAAAAGGGCAAGTAAGTTCTGTGGATATCACCCAAGCAGTCATCAAACGGATTGAGTCTGTAGAAGAGCATATACATGCCTACGTGACTTTTACTCCGGATAAAGCGCTGGACATGGCGAGAGAGGCTGATGCCAAGAGAGCCAAAGGGGCTGCTAACAGACTCCTCGGCATCCCAATAGCAGTAAAAGACAACATGTGCATTAGGGGACAAAGAACCACGTGCGGTTCTAGGATCTTGTCCAATTTCATCCCCCCCTATGATTCAACAGTTGTGACTGCTATGAAAGAGGCTGGAATGGTTATCCTGGGCAGTTGCAACATGGACGAGTTCGCCATGGGGTCGTCCACCGAGACTTCTTTCTGGGGACCTACAAGGAATCCATGGGACAGGGAAAGAACTCCTGGTGGCTCTAGCGGCGGTTCGGCCGCTGCTGTAGCGGCAGGCGAGGCTATCGTCTCAGTGGGGTCTGACACAGGAGGATCCATAAGACTTCCGGCAAGCTTCTGCGGCGTTAGCGGCATGAAGCCTACTTATGGAGCAGTTTCACGGTACGGACTTGTAGCTTACGCATCCAGCCTGGATCAGATAGGCCCTTTCGGTCGTGATGTCAGGGACATAGCCTTGTTACTCAATTTGCTATGCGGTCACGATCCCAAAGATTCTACGTCTGTCCCTAGGGATTACCCAGATTTTACAACTGTTTTGGAAGAGCCCGTATCTGGTATGAAGATCGGAATGCCACGCGAATTTTTCAGTAAGTTAGATAATGTTGACGTGGAGCGAGTCATGAAAGAGGCCCAGACCGTTTTCAAGACTCTAGGGATCAAGTTTGTGGACTTATCTTTACCCCACTTGGATTACGGTATCGCAGCCTATTACATCATCGCGCCATGCGAAGCTTCCTCGAATCTCGCGCGCTATGATGGAGTAAAATACGGTCATAGGGCTGAAAATTTCACCAACATGATTGACATGTACCGATACAGTAGGGCCGAAGGATTTGGTCCCGAGGTAAAGCGCAGGATCATGTTGGGAACCTATGCATTGTCTTCCGGTTATTACGATGCGTATTACTTAAAGGCTGCCAAAGTTCGTACTCTCATCACCGAGGACTTCAGGTCTGCTTTTCAAGAATGCGATGCAATACTGTGCCCCGTGGCGCCAACTCCCCCCTTCAAGATCGGTGAAAAGATAGACGATCCCATACAGATGTATCTTACTGATGTATTTACCATTCCGGTCAATATGGCCGGCCTGCCAGGGTTGTCTTTACCAGGCGGATTTTCCTCAGACGGCTTGCCCATTGGGATTCAGCTTATCGCTCCACATTTTGAAGAGAGTCGGTTGGTACAGCTTGGAGCAGCTTACCAAAGAGAGACCGATCACCATCTGTCGAGACCATCGATATAGGATTACGAAATGAAATACGAGGCTGTAATAGGACTGGAAGTCCACGCTCAACTGCTCACTGATTCAAAGGCTTTTTGTTCGTGCACCACAAAGTTCGGCAATGTCCCCAACAGTAATACCTGTCCAATTTGTCTGGGAATGCCGGGGGTATTGCCGGTTTTCAATAAACGAGCCCTTGAATTCACAGTGCGAATGGCTCTGGCTTGCAACTGTACTATAAACGAAATCAGTCGCTTTGCTCGAAAAAACTACTATTATCCAGATCTACCCAAAAATTACCAAATATCTCAATACGAATTGCCTGTGGCAGAGCACGGCTGGCTAGAGATCGAAACTGGTGCGGAGATAAAAAAGATAGGGATCACGCGAATACACATGGAAGAAGACGCAGGCAAGCTCATACACGACGAGACCAAAGCTTTTTCATACGTAGATTTGAATAGAACGGGAGTCCCGTTGATCGAAATTGTGTCTGAACCGGATATACGGACCCCAGAAGAAGCCGCATCTTACCTGAAGGCCTTACACTCGATTCTCGTGTATCTCGAGGTTTGTGACGGAAATATGGAAGAAGGAAGTTTCCGGTGCGATGCAAACGTATCCTTGCGACCGTGCGGATCGACCAGCTTTGGAGTGAAAACAGAACTCAAAAATATGAACTCCTTTCGTAACGTACAGAGGGCACTCCAGTACGAAATAGATCGACAAACCGATTTGCTTGAATCTGGGGAGACGATTGTTCAGGAGACGCGGTTGTTCGATCCTTCCTCGGGAACGACCTCCTCCATGCGGAGCAAAGAGCAGGCTCACGATTACAGGTATTTTCCCGATCCTGACCTATTACCCCTTCGTGTCACCAGTGATTTAGTAGAGCAGATCCGCAGCGAACTACCCGAATTGCCAAGGCAAAAAAGAGACCGCTTTGTGCAGCAGTACGAGCTACCCCGTTACGATGCTGATGTATTGACCTCCTCACGGCGACTTGCTGACTTTTTCGAAAACACCGTGGCTCTCCATCCCCAAGCAAAAACTGTGAGCAACTGGATTATGACTGAATTGCTTAGACTGATGAAGGCGGCCAACGAGGACAATCCTTCGGCTCGAATCTCTCCAGGTATGTTGGCGGAGTTGCTCCAGCTTATGGACAAAGGCGTAGTGTCAGGGAAGATGGCTAAGACGATCTTTGAGGATATGTACGAATCAGGACGTACCGCCAGCGTTATTATAAAGGAGAAGGGACTTATTCAGGTATCCGACGAGGACGAGCTTCGAACACTAATACGCAAAGTGCTCGCGGAGAGCCCCAAGGAAGTCGCTAGGTACCACGCAGGTAAGACACAGCTTATCGGTCACTTTGTGGGTCAGGTCATGAAAGCCACGCGCGGCAAGGCAAATCCAGCAATGGTGAACAAGCTTCTGCTTGAAGAATTGGGCAAGGGGAGTTAGCACCAGTGGTGAGCATGGTCGGGGCCATCTGCGCATTTTGTCAAGCTCGGAATTTCTCATCTTTTTGTAAACTAAACGCGCTATCTAAGCATCGCTTGCTCGCTCATTCCCACCAAAGTAAGAAACGAGCAAGATGGGTCTCTGATTAGATTAGCGTGGGTATATCAATGAGGAACAACTAGATAAAATGACCCGCGATAAAACCAGCTAGGGCGCCACTAGATGAGTAGAGAACGCTTCGCTGACCTCGCAATGACAATGACCGTGTTGGCAGTGGTGCGATAAGGATTTATCATTGCTAACATACCTAAGCAGACGCGGCAATCTCAAGGTGTGGCAGTTTGGAAATAAACCTATCCGTCGAGACACATTCCGCTGGAAAAGTCGCCTATTCAGGCTGAGTCTTTGAGCAACATTGTAATGGCGAGATAAGGATAGCGCAGAGGATTGATGACTAAAGTTTGCTGGTTCAATTTAGTATCGGCTGTCTTTTGATTTGAGAGATAGTATTAGTTAGGTCGTGAAAATGCTCATGTTAGAAGCGCGCTCCTGTCATTAGTTTCGCTTAAAAAACATTGCTTGAAGAAAGCAAAATTAAGATTACCAGTATGTTAGCAATGTTAATTCTTAAGGATTAGACCGCCTCAACTTATGACGCAAAACTTTTGCAAGAAATGCTGA